>Ga0208490_100544_pt1 | contig 22020 bp, 14 predicted proteins | sample SubbioAug_CSWold_FD_184818 | JGI IMG/M metagenome (GOLD analysis project Ga0208490, IMG submission 184818) | Serpentinite rock and fluid subsurface biosphere microbial communities from McLaughlin Reserve, California, USA - CR11Aug_CSWold (SPAdes) | ecosystem: Environmental > Terrestrial > Deep...
ACCCGGTCCGACGAGCGCGGTCGGGCCGGCGAGCTGCAGAACGCCCTGGAGAAGGCGTTCTCGGAGCTCGAGCCGCCGCGATCCGCGTACGTCGCCGCCGGCCTCGACGAGGCCATCGACGCCGACCCGGGGTGCCGGCACGTGACGCAGCGGCGCGATCCGGCCGGCTGACGCCCGGGGTGTAACCGGCTCCCGTGGCGATGGTCTGACGTCCGTGGTCGACTTCCGGCGCATCGCGATCGTCAACCGGGGTGAGGCCGCCATGCGCCTGATCCACGCGGTGCGCGAGCTCGACGACTCCTTCGCCACCATCGCCCTGCACACCCGGGCCGAGCACCGGGCGATGTTCGTCCGGGAGGCGGACGAGGCCGTGTGCTTCGAGGACCTCGGCGTGCCCATCACCGGGACGCCCTACCTGGACCTCGACGTGCTGGCGGCCGCCCTCACCGCAGCGAGGGCCGAGGCGGCGTGGGTCGGGTGGGGCTTCGTCGCCGAGCGGCCGGAGTTCGCCGAGCGGTGCGCCGAGCTCGGGGTCACCTTCATCGGCCCGAGCGCCGAGTGCATGCGGTTGCTCGGCGACAAGATCGAGGCGAAGCGCCTGGCCGACGAGGCCGGCGTCCCGCTCGCACCGTGGAGCGGCGGACCGGTGGCCGACGTCGACGCGGCCGTCGCCGCGGCGGAGCGGATCGGCTACCCGCTGATGGTGAAGGCCGCTGCCGGTGGCGGTGGGCGCGGCATCCGCCGGGTGGACGACCCCGCCGACCTCGCCTCGGCCTTCGAGCGGGCCCGGGACGAGGGCGCCAAGTCCTTCGGCGACCCCACCGTGTTCCTCGAGCGGGTCGTCTCGAACGCCCGCCACGTCGAGGTGCAGATCATCGCCGACCAGCACGGCAACGTCTGGGCCCCCGGCGTCCGCGACTGCAGCATCCAGCGGCGCAACCAGAAGGTGATCGAGGAGTCCGCCTCCACCGCACTGGGTCGGGGGCACGAAGCCCGGTTGCGCGATGCCGCCATCCGGCTGGCGAAGGCATCGGGCTACGTGAACGCCGGCACCGTCGAGTTCCTCTACCAACCGGACGAGGATCTGCTCGCCTTCCTCGAGGTCAACACCCGCCTGCAGGTCGAGCACCCGGTGACGGAGCTGACCACCGGCCTCGACCTGGTCCGCCTCCAGATCGAGGTCGCGCTCGGCAAGCCGCTCGTCGGCAGCCCGCCCGAGCCGAACGGCCACGCCTTCGAGGCCCGCCTCAACGCCGAGGACCCCCAGCGGGGCTTCGCACCCGCCGCCGGGCGCATCGAGCGGCTCGTGCTCCCCACCGGCCCCGGCGTGCGCGTCGACACGGGCGTGGCCGAGGGCGACGTCATCGCGGCCGAGTACGACTCGATGATCGCCAAGGTCATCGCCTGGGGGGCCGACCGGGAGCAGGCCCGCCGGCGCCTGCGCCGGGCGCTCGCGCAGACCACGGTGCTCGTCGAGGGTGGCACGACGAACAAGTCGTTCCTGCTCGACCTGGTGGACCGCCCCGAGGTGGTGGAGGGTCGCATCGACACCGCGTGGCTCGACCGCCTGACGGCCGCCGACGGTCACCGCACCGATCGCTTCGCCGACGTGGCCCTCCTGGTCGCCGCCATCGACGTGCACGACCAGGAGCGCCTGCTCGACCGCGCCCGGTTCCTCAGCACCGCCGCCCGGGGCCGCCCCGAGTCCGACCTCGAGGCCGGACACGACGTCGAGCTGCGCTGGGAGCAGGGCGAGTACCGCCTGCACGTGGCGACGGGCGACCTCGGCGGCTGGTACCGCGTGACCCTCGACGGCTCCGTCGTCGACGTCGTGCTCGACCGCCTCGACACCGCCCACAGCCGCCTGATCGTCGACGGCCGCACCTTCCGGGTCGTGTCCCACGCCCACCGCACCGAGCACCTGGTCGAGGTGGAGGGCGTGAGCCACCGGTTCTCCCGGGACGACGGCGGGCTCCTGCGGGCGCCGGCGGTCGCCCTGGTCGTGTCCGTGGAGGTGGCGCCCGGGGATCGGGTGGTCGCCGGCCAGCGGGTCGCCGTGGTCGAGGCCATGAAGATGGAGACCGCCGTGGTCGCACCGACCGACGGCACGGTGGAGGAGGTCTTCGTCTCCCCGAACGTGCAGGTCGACGTGGGTGCGCCGCTGCTGCGGATCGGAGCCAGCCGTGACGCCGGCTCCGACCAGGACGACGGCCGGCCCCGCCTGCGGATCGATCCGGGCCGGATGACGCCCGGTGCGGACGCCACCACCGGCCGCCTCGACGTGCTCCGCTCGCTGCTGCTCGGCTTCGACGTGACCGACCGTGACGACCGGGTCGTGGAGGCGCACCGCATCGAAGGCGATGCCGACGATCCGAGCGTGCGCCAGCGCGAGCTCGCGCTGCTCCGGATCTTCGCCGACCTGTGCGGGCTGACCCGTGACCGGCGGGCGGCGGAGGGCGACCTGGCCCTGGAGGCGCGCAGCCCGCTCGAGCACTTCCACGCCTACCTGCGCACGCTCGACGCCGACCACGAGAGCCTGCCTGAGCGGTTCCGCGCGCGGCTCCAGGATGCGCTGGCGCACTACGGCGTCGACTCCCTCGACCGCACCACCGCCCTCGAGGCCGCGGTGCACAGCATCCACCGGGCCGTGCAGCGGCGAGAGGAGCAGCTGCCGGTGGTGCAGGCGCTGCTCGAGCGACGACTCGCCCACTGCGGCGATCCGGACGAGCGCGACGACGTGCGGGACATGCTCGATCGCCTCATCGCCGCGACCCAGGCCCAGTACCCGGCCATCGGGAACCTCGCCCGCAGCGTGCGCCACCGCTGCATCGACCGTCCCCTGCTCGATCGGGCGCAGGTCGACGTCCACGACGAGGTGCGCCGTTCGCTGCAGGACCTCGCCGACGACCCGACGGATCCGACCGCCGTCGAGCGGCTGGTGGCGACGCCGGTCCCGCTCATGACCGTGATCGCCGCCGAGGATTCGCTCGGCCACAGCACGGAGCTGTCGGCGGCCATCGCCGAGGTGCTGACCCGGCGCTTCTACAAGATCCGCGACCTGCGGGAGCTCGTCCGGAACCACGACGACGGGGCGTTGGTCACGGCGGGCTACGAGCACCGCGGCGAGGAGATCGCCGTCATCGGGGTCGCGACCGACGAGGCCGGCCTGGCCGGCGCGGTCGCCGCCGTCGCCCACCACGTCAGCGGTCACGCGTCCCACGTCGTGGATCTCTACGTCCGCCTCGCCGGGGACCGCTCGTCGGACGAGCTGGTCGCGACCGTCGACGAGGTCCTGGACGCCGCGGAGCTGCCGCAGGCCGTGGCGCGCGTCGCCGTGGTCGCCGCGGCCGCCGGTGTCGAGGGCGCCGAGGTCCACCACCTCTCCTGGGATCGCACGTCGGACGGCACGTTCCGCGAGGCCACCGTGTTCCGCGGCCTCCACCCGATGATCGGGCAGCGCCTGCAGCTGTGGCGCCTCGAGAACTTCGAGGTGGAGCGGCTGTCCGGCCCGGACGACGACGTGCACGTCTTCGACTGCGTGTCCACCGAGCAACCCGGCGACGAGCGGTTGGTCGCCGTGGCCGAGGTGCGAGACATCACCCCGGTGCGCGACGCCACGGGCGCCCTCATCGCCCTGCCGGAGCTCGAGCGGGTGCTGGTCTCGTGCCTCGACGGCATCCGGCGCGCGATGTCCACGGACCGCCGCCGGCAGCGCCTCGAGTGGAACCGCGTGATGCTCTTCGTCTGGCCGACCGTCGAGATCAGCCTCGACGAGGTGACCGAGGTGGCCAAGCGGCTCGTGCCGCTGACCAACGGCCTCGGCATCGAGCAGGTCCTCGTCCAGGGCCGGGTCACCGATCCGGGCTCCGGCGACACCGCCGACGTCGTGTTCCGGCTCGGCTACCAGACGGGTCGGGGCCTCACCATGACGGTGACCGATCCGCCCACCGCGCCGATGCAGCCGCTGGACGACTACACCCAGAAGGTCCTGGCCTGCCGGCGCCGGGGCACGGTGTACCCGTACGAGATCGTGCCGATGCTGACCACCGAGGCCGAGGACGGTGAGGGCCACTTCATCGAGCTCGACCTCATCGACGGTCGTCTGGAGCCGGTCGATCGTCCCCCCGGCCACAACGAGGCCGGCGTCGTCGTCGGGCTGGTCACGGCAGCCACCGAGGTCCACCCCGAGGGCATGACGCGGGTCGCCCTGCTCGGCGACCCGACCCGGTCGATGGGCTCGATCGCCGAGGCCGAGTGCCGGCGGCTGCTCGCGGCCATCGACCTGGCCGAGGAGCGACAGCTGCCCATCGAGTGGTTCGCGCTGTCGGCGGGTGCCCGCATCGCCATGGACAGCGGCAGCGAGAACCTGGACTGGGTCGCCTCCGTCCTGCGCCGCATCGTGGAGTTCACCCAGGCCGGCGGCGAGATCAACGTGGTGGTCGCCGGCGTGAACGTGGGGGCCCAGCCCTACTGGAACGCCGAGTCCACGATGCTGATGCACACCAAGGGCATCCTCGTCATGACCCCGGACTCCACGATGGTGCTGACCGGCAAGCAGGCCATCGACTTCAGCGGCGGCGTGTCGGCCGAGGACAACATCGGCATCGGCGGCCACGAACGGGTGATGGGGCCCAACGGACAGGCGCAGTACTGGGCGCCGGACATGGTCGGTGCGGTCGACATCCTCTTCGCCCACTACGACCACAGCTACGTCCAGCCCGGCGAGCCCGGACCCCGTCCGGCGCTCACCACCGACCCGATCGAGCGCGACGTCACCCTGGAGCCCCACGCCGGTGCCGGGACCACGTTCACCACGGTGGGCGAGGTGTTCAGCGACGGAGCGAACCCCGGGCGCAAGAAGCCCTTCGACATCCGCTCGGTCATGCGGGCCGTCATCGACCACGACCTCGAGCCGCTCGAGCGCTGGGTGGACATGGCCGAGGCCGAGGGGGCGGTCGTGCTCGATGCACACCTGGGCGGCATCCCGATCTCGATGATCGGCATCGAGTCGCGCCCGTTGCCCCGCACCGGCCAGCTGCCGGCGGACGGGCCGAGCCAGTGGTCGGCCGGCACGCTCTTCCCGCTCTCGTCGAAGAAGGTCGCCCGGGCGATCAACGCGGCCAGCGGCAACCGTCCGGTGGTCGTGCTGGCCAACCTCTCCGGCTTCGACGGCTCTCCGGAGTCCCTTCGCCGCCTGCAGCTCGAGTACGGCGCCGAGATCGGACGGGCCATCGTCAACTTCGACGGCCCGATCGTGCTGTGCGTGATCTCCCGCTACCACGGGGGAGCGTTCGTCGTGTTCTCCGGGCGGCTCAACGACCGCATGCAGGTGCTCGCCGTCGAGGGTGCCCACGCCTCGGTGATCGGTGGTGCACCCGCGGCCGCCGTGGTGTTCACGCGCGAGGTCGACGCTCGCACCCAGGCCGACGAGCGGGTCGGCCGCCTGGAGCAGGAGCTGGCGACGGCACCACCACCGGACCGCGGCCGCCTCCGGGCCGAGCTCGCCGCCGTGCGGGCGTCGGTGCGCAACGAGAAGCTCGGCGAGGTCGCCGCCGACTTCGACCGGATCCACAGCGTCGAGCGGGCTCGCGAGGTCGGGTCGGTGCACGAGATCGTGGCGCCGTCCCGGCTCCGGCCGGCCCTGCACGAGGCGGTGTGCCGGGGTCTGGCCCTGGGCTCAGGGCCGGCTTCGTCGCTTCCCTAGGGTGCGAACCGTGCCCCACCCACGCCTGACCCGCGTCCTCGCCGTGCTCGCGCTGGCCGGTGCGGTGCTCGCCGGCTGCAGCGACGACGACGATGGCGGCGACGACGCAGCGGAGGGAGCGACGGAGACCGAGGCGCGCGCTGATCGAGGTCCCCGCTTCTGCGACGCGTACCTCGACTACCTGGCCGAGCCGAGCGGCGAGCACCTGGCCACGGTGGTCGAGGCGGCGGACGACCCCCAGGTCGCCGAGCTCGGCGCCATCATCGTCGAGGACGACCGGACCGGTCGCCTCCTCGCGGCCGACGAGGACCTGCGCACCATCGCCCGCGACCGGTGCCAGGCCGAGTGGGTGGGCGCCGCCCAGGGCGGGGGCGACACGGCAGGCGCCGCGCAGGCCTTCCTCGACGCGCTGACCGCCGGCGACCCGATCGGGGCGCGCAACGTCGCCTCGGCCAACGCCATCGCAGTCTTCGAGCCGTGGGATCCGATCGCTGCGGATGGGGCGGCTGGCACGCCGTCCATCCTCGAGATCGACGATCGTGGCTTCAGCCTCGCCCTGGACGCGGCGACCATCGCAGAGTGCCAGGTCGAGACCGGCGTGGTCCTCGCCTGCACGGTGGCCCGATGAGCGACGCCCTCCCGGCGTTCGATCTCGCTGCCCACCTGCGCGATGCACTCGGCGTCGACCTCGGCGTGGTCGCTGCAGCGGAGGCCGAGGGGCCCGAGGAGGTCCGGCGGCTGGCGCAGGCGGTCGTGCTGCTCGGCGCCCCGCCGTCGTTGCGCCCGCCGGACGCGTGGCTGCGCACCGGTGCCGACGAGGAGCTGGCGCGCGAGCTGTGGCGGGCGATGGGCTTCGCCCACGTGCCCGACGACGCCGTCGCGCTCACCGACGCCGACGTCGAGGCGCTGGCGGCGATCAACGACTTCCTGCAATCGACGGGGATCGCGCCCGACCGGGCCGTCCGCTTCGCCCGCCTGCTCGGCCAGACGATGAGCCGCGTGGCCGACGCGCTGCACGCCATCACCGACACCGCCCTCGAGCAGATCGATGGGCTCCCGCCGGGGGACAACGACGACCTCATGGTGCTGGCCGCCCAGCTCGTGAACCCCCTCATCGAGCGGGAGCTGTCGTACCTGCTGCGCCGCCACCTCTACGCCGGCGCCATCCGACGCATCGCCGGGCACGACCTCGAGCAGCCCGAGGTCACGGTGGGCTTCGCCGACGTCGTGTCCTACACGCGGCTGTCGGGCCAGATGGCGGAGGCCGATCTCGCCGAGCTGCTCGAGACGTTCGAGGCGACGACGGCGGACATGATCACCGAGCACGGCGGCCGGGTCATCAAGCTCATCGGTGACGCCGTGCTCTTCGTGTTCGACGAGGCCGAGCCCGCGGCCCGCTTGGCGCTCGAGCTGGTGGCGTCCTTCGGTGGGGACCAACCGGACCTGCGGGTCGGCCTCACCCACGGGCCGGTGCTGTCCCGCCTCGGCGACCTGTTCGGCCCGCCGGTGAACCTCGCCAGCCGCCTGGTCTCCTACGCCCGCCCCGGTTCGGTGCTGGCAGACCAGCGCTTCGTCGATGCGCTCGCCGGTGTGGAGGGGCTTCGGTGGAAGTCGATCCGGCCTCGTGACCTCAAGGGCATCGGGACGACGGCGCTGTACGTGCTGCGCCGCGCCGACGACTGACCACGCGTGGTTCAGCTCGGCGGGACCATGGTGTCCATGTCGGCGTCGAGCCCCAGGAGCACGTCGTCGGCCAGGGCCTGGCGGAGCCGGCCCTTGGTGAAGGCGTACGCGCCGCGCGGCAGCTGTCCCAGCTGGCGGGCCCGGGCGACCGCGGTGGCCTCCACGGCGTCGGCGTCGACCAGCTCGTCGAGGTAGCCGGCGTCGAGGGCCCCGGCCATGTCGTAGATCTCGGCCTGGAGGACGGAGCGCTGGCGGTGGCGCACCGACAGGCGCGCCTCGCCGAGGCGGACCCCGTACCAGGGCAGGCCCATGCCGATCGCCGTCTCGTTCAGACCGATCTTCGCCGGCAGGTCGGCCGAGCCGATGCGGGTGTCGCACGCCAGGCACAGCAGCGCGCCGGCCGCCAGCGCGTGGCCGGTCACCGCCGCGACCGTCGGCTGCGGATGGGTGAAGACGCGCATCAACAGCTCGCCGCCGGCCTTCACCAGACCCCGTGTGGCGTCGGCACCCTGGGTCATCACCGACAGGTCGAAGCCGGCGGAGAACCTCCCCTCGCGGCCGATGAACGCGATGGCGGTCGCTTCGGCGTCGGCTCGGTCCAGCGCTGCGTACAGCTGCTCGATGAGGGCGTGGGAGACGGCGTTCGCCTTGCCGTCGTCGAGTCGGACGACGGCGACGCCGTCGTCGATGGTCAGCTGCACGGGATCGGTCACGGGCGCACCGTAGCGATGCACGAGGCCGGGGACGGCCGGCACTCCCATGTCCGGATCCCGCCAGACGCGAGGACGGGGATGGGGCAGGATCGACCCGTGAGCCTGGACCACCGGCAGTGCTACGAGGCACTGCGCAGCCGCGACACCCGCTTCGACGGGCGGTTCTGGGTCGGCGTGCGCACCACGGGCATCTACTGCCGGCCGGTCTGCCCCTCCCGGACGCCGCTGTCCCGCAACGTGGACTTCTTCGCCCACCCGGCGGCGGCCGAGGACGCCGGCCTCCGGCCGTGCCGTCGCTGCCGTCCCGAGGCCGCGCCCGGCTCGAGCGGGTGGAAGGGGAACGCCGGTGTGGTCGACCGGGCGCTGCGCCTCATCGACGAAGGCGCGCTCGACGAGGGGGACGTGGCGTCCCTCGCCGCCCGCCTCCACGTCGGCGACCGCCACCTGCGCCGGCTGTTCGCCGAGCACCTGGGCACGACGCCCGACGCCGTGGCCCGGAGCCGGCGAGCCCACCTCGCCCGCAGGCTGCTGGCCGACACCGACCTGCGGGTCGCCGACATCGCGTTCGCCGCCGGCTTCGGCAGCGTCCGCCAGTGCAACGACGTGCTGAAGGCCACCTTCCGGGCCACCCCGACGGGGCTGCGGGCTGACCTGCGCCCTCCCCGTCCTGGTCGGGCGGAGGCCGCCCCCTCCCGTTCTGGCAGGGCTGACGTTGCAACGGACGGGGCGGGCGTCCTGTCCCTGCGCCTGGCGGTGCGAGCCCCCTTCGACGGGGCCGCCCTCCTCGACTGGCTCGCGGCGCGTGCGGTCGAGGGCCTCGAGGTGGTGGCCGAGGACGGCTACCAGCGACGGGTCACCGTGGGGGAGCGGACCGGCTCCGTGCGCCTCCGTCCCACCGGTGACGCCGTGGTCCTGGGCGTGGACCTGCCGCCGGACACGCACCTCGGCGCGCTCGTGGGTGGAGCCCGTCGGCTCTTCGACCTGAGCGCCGACCCGTCGGCGGTGGACGAGCACCTCGGGTCCGATCCGCTGCTCGGTCCGCTGGTCGCACGTCGCCCCGGGATCCGGGTGCCGGGGTCGTGGAGCGGCTTCGAGGCCGGGGTGCGGGCCGTGGTCGGCCAGCAGGTCTCCGTCGCCGCCGCTCGCACCGTGCTCGGCCGGATCGTGGCGGCGCACGGCGCGGATGGCGCGTTCCCCGGTCCGGAGCGACTCGTGGACGCCCCGCTGGAGCAGCTCGGCATCATCGGGCAGCGGGCGAGCACGATCCGCCTCCTCGCCGATCGGGTGCTCGCCGGCGACGTCGTCCTGGACGGCAGCGTCCCGCACGAGGACCTCGTTCGCTCCCTCGTGGCGCTGCGCGGCATCGGCCCGTGGTCGGCGGAGTACGTCGCGCTGCGGCTCGGGGAGCCCGACGCCTTCCCGGCGGGCGACCTCCACCTGCGCCGCATGCTCGACGCCGCGAACGACCGCGCCGCCATCGCCCGGGCCGAACCGTGGCGGCCGTGGCGTGCCTATGCCGCCATGCACCTGTGGCAGACCCCTCGAGAGGAGCGACCATGACCAGCACCGCCGAAACCACCATCCGCACCGCCACCGTCGACACGCCTGCGGGCGCGATCCGGCTCGCCGTGATCGTCGACGACGCGGGCGAGCGGGTGGTCGCCGCCGCGTTCAGCGACCACTTCGATCGGGTGTCCGCCCGGGTTCGCACCCGGTTCGCCGAGGCACGCTGGGTCGAGGGGGAGACCGACGCCGCAGCATCCGTGCGCCGGTACGTGGCCGGCGACCTCGAGGCCGTCGATGCGGTGGTGGTGGACGCCACCGGCACGCCGTTCCAGGAGCGGGTGTGGGCGGCGCTGCGAGCGATCCCGGCCGGCGAGACCCGCAGCTACGCCCAGCTCGCGGCGCAGATCGGGTCGCCCGGCGCCGTGCGTGCCGTGGGCACGGCGAACGGGGCCAACCCGGTGTGGCTCCTCGTTCCCTGCCATCGGGTGGTGCGCAGCGACGGCACCGTGGGCGGGTACGGCGGCGGACCGGACCGCAAGCAGTGGCTGCTCGACCACGAGCGAGCGGTCGACGGGACGGACGTCACACCCCGAAATGACCGGTTTCATGGGATCGTTGGGCCCGAACGCCCGTAGGGTTGTGCCGATCCGGGGACAGGAGAACTCGTCGTGTACATGAAGCTCGCCCGGTGGTGCTTCGCGCACCGTCGCTCGGTGGCCGGGGCCTGGATCGCCGTCGTCGTGGTGGTCGGTGTCGCCGTCGGTGCCATCGGGTCCGACTTCAACGGCAACCCGGAGGCCCCGGAGTCCGAGAGCCGTGACGGGTTCCAGGTGCTGGAGGACCACTTCAACGGCCTCGGGGCCGGTGCCGGCGGCTCCATCGTGTTCCAGGCCGACCAGGGGGTCACCGACCCGCAGGTCCAGGCCGCCATGGAGGGGCTGTTCGCATCGGCGGACGAGATCGACTTCGTCACCGTCACCAGCCCGTACGCACCGGAAGGGTTCGGCCAGATCGCGCTCGAGGGTGCGCTCGCCGGGAAGGTGGCGTTCGCCCGCGTCGAGGTGGGCGAGGAGGTCGGCTTCTCCCAGTCCGGCGAGATCGGTGCGACGATCCTCGAGGCGGCCGAGGAGCTCGAATCCCAGATCGAGGGCTTGCGCATCGAGGTGGGCGGCGAGGTGCTCGCCGGGTTCGAGCCGCCCGAGTCCGAGCTGATCGGCCTCTCGTTCGCCGTCGTCGTGCTGATCGTGTCGTTCGGTTCCGTGCTGGCCATGGGCCTGCCGATCGCGGTCGCGGTCGCCGGCGTCGGCCTCGGCATCATGCTCACCAACCTGTTGTCGAACCTGATCGGCATCCCCGACTTCGCCCTGCAGATCGGCGCCATGATCGGCCTCGGCGTCGGCATCGACTACGCGCTCTTCATCGTCACCCGCTACCGCGAGTACCTCCACCGCGGCCACGACCCCCAGGTGGCGACCATGGCGGCCATCGACACCGCCGGCCGCGCCGTCGTGTTCGCCGGGGTCACCGTGGTGGTGTCGCTGCTCGGGCTGCTGCTCATCGGCCTCGAGTTCGTGGCCGGGCTCGGCGTCGCCGCGGCGACGACGGTCGCGGTGACGATGGCGGCATCGACCACGCTGCTGCCGGCGCTGCTCGGCTTCGCCCAGCTGAAGGTCGAGATGACCCGGTGGCGCGGCCTGGTGGCCGCCGGCTGCATGTCGGTCGCCCTGCTCGGTGCCGGACTCGGCATCCCCGCACTGCTGCTCGGGGTCCCCCTCGCGGTGGTCGTGCTCGTCGTGGGCTCCTTCGTGCCCGTGCTGCGCCGCGAGGTCCCCCGCCGCACGCCGAAGCCGGTGCGCGAGAGCGGCTGGTACCGGTGGAGCCACCTCATCCAACGGCGCCCGTGGCCGTTCGCCGTCGGCGGCACGCTGCTCCTGCTGGCGCTGGCCCTTCCGCTGCTCGGCATCCGCCTCGGGTTCTCCGACGAGGGCAACTACCCGGAGGAGACCACCACCCGCCAGGCCTACGACCTGCTGAGCGAGGGCTTCGGCCCCGGCTTCAACGGGCCGTTCGTGGTCGTGGCCGAGATCGACGGTCTCGAAGGGCTCCTCGCGTTCCAGCAGGTCGTCGACGCGGTCGCCGCCGACCCCGGGGTCGCCTCGGTGACGCCGTCGTTCCCCAACGACTTCGAGGCACCCGAGGCCGCGCTCGCCCGCGTCGTCCCGACCACCTCGCCCCAGGACGAGGCCACCGAGCGGCTGATCCGCCGCCTGCGCGGCGACGTCATCCCGGGCGCCACCGTCGAGGGCGGCCCGGACGTCCTGGTCACCGGCTTCGTGCCCGTGTCGGTCGACTTCTCCTCCTACCTCGGCGGCCGGAGCTTCGTCTTCTTCGGGGTCGTGCTGGCGATGTCGTTCGTGCTGCTCATGGCGGTGTTCCGCTCGCTGCTCGTGCCGCTGAAGGCGGTCATCCTGAACATGCTGTCGATCGCCGGCGCCTACGGGATCGTCGTCGCCGTGTTCCAGTGGGGTTGGCTCGGCGGCCTCACCGGCGTCGAGCCGGCACCGATCGAACCGTTCATCCCGATGATGATGTTCGCCATCGTCTTCGGCCTCTCGATGGACTACGAGGTCTTCCTCCTGTCGCGCATCAAGGAGGAGTACGAGCGCACCGGCGACGCCCGCAACTCCGTCGCCGACGGCCTCGCCTCCACCGCCCGGGTGATCAGCGCGGCGGCGGCGATCATGGTCGTCGTCTTCGGCAGCTTCGTGCTGGAGGATGGCCGCATCGTGAAGGTGTTCGGTACCGGGCTCGGTATGGCGGTCCTGCTCGACGCCACCCTCGTCCGCATGCTGCTCGTCCCCGCGACCATGGAGCTGTTGGGGGAGCGCAACTGGTGGATCCCACGCTGGATCGACCGGCGGTTGCCCCACCTCCACGTGGAGGGCGCACCCGACCACGAGGCCCAGCTGGCCGCCGCCACGGCCGAGCTCGCGGCGTCCCGTGCGATCGGCGACGAGCCCGACGAACCGGGTGAACCCGACCCCGTCCGGGAGCCCGTCGGCGTCGGCTGACCTGCACCCGTTCCGGAGCTGGCAGGTCTCCCATCGCAGCCCGCGTCAGCGGGGGAGCAGGGTGACGCCGACCTCGGCCGCCAGGCGCACGACCGTGGCCAGCGGCAGCCCGACGACGTTGGTGTCGCTGCCCTCGATGCGGTCGACGAACATGGCGCCGGCACCCTGGATGGCGTAGGCGCCGGCCTTGCCGAACGGCTCGCCGGTGGCGACGTAGGCGTCGATCTCCGCGTCGGTGATCGGGCGCACGTGGACCAGCGTCGCCTCGACGGCCGCAGCCTCCGCGTCGCCGTGCAGGACGTGCACCGCGGTGATGACCCGGTGCGAGCGTCCCGACAGCGAGCGCAGCATGACGGCGGCGCCGGCGTCCCCGTCGGGCTTGCCGAGCACGGCCTCGTCCAGCACGACCTCGGTGTCGGCGGCGATGACGAGGTCGGCCGGACCGCGCTCGACGGCGTGGGCCTTGGTGCGGGCGAGGCGGGCGACCACGGCCTCGGGAGCCTCGCCGGGGCGCGGCGTCTCGTCGATGTCGGCGACCCGCACGGCTGGCTCGACACCGATGCGCCGCAGCAGCTCCAGGCGCCGGGGTGATCCCGACGCCAGCACCACCTGCACGTCAGCCGCCGGAGACGGCGAGGTCGGCGAGACGGCTGGGCGGCTCGAGGGCGTCGGGGTCGTCGAGCCATCCCGCGGGCAGCTTCACCGGGCGTGGTCCGGTCGTGTGGCCGCGCTGCATGCGCATGGCCGAGCGGGGGAACGCCAGCTCCGGGTCGAGCTCGTCGAGGAGGGCGTCGAGCTCGGCGAGGGTCGACATCGAGCGCAGGGCGGCGCGCAGCGGGCGACCGGCGGGGAAGCCCTGCAGGTACCAGCCGGTGTGCTTGCGGAGCTCCTTCATGCCGGACTCCTCGCCGAACCACTCGGCCAGCATCTCGCCGTGCGTGCGCACCATCTCGATGATGTCGCCGAGCGACGGTGGCGCCGGCACCGGCTCGCCGGCGAAGACCGCGACCAGGTCGCGGAACAACCACGGCCGACCGAGGCAGCCGCGACCGATCACCACGCCGTCGCAGCCGGTCAGCCGCATCATCTCGACGGCGTCGGCTGCCTCCCAGATGTCGCCGTTGCCCAGCACGGGGATGGTGGTGACCGTCTCCTTCAGCTGCGTGATGGTCGACCAGTCGGCGACGCCGGAGTAGAGCTGCTCGGCCGTCCGGGCGTGCACGGCGACGGCCGCCGCCCCTGCGTCCTCGGCGAGCCTGCCGGCCACCAACCACGTGCGGTGCTCGTCGCTCAGGCCGACCCGCATCTTCACCGTGACCGGGACATCGCCCGCGCCAGCGACCGCAGCCGCGACCACCGCCCCGAACAGGCGGGGGCGGAGGGGCAGCGCCGAGCCGCCGCCGTGCCGGGTGATCTTGCGGGCCGGGCAGCCGAAGTTGAGGTCGATGTGGTCCACGCCGACCTCATCGCGCACCCGGCGGACCGCCTCGCCCATGACGGCGGGGTCGGTGCCGTACAGCTGGATCGAGCGGACCGGCTCGTCGTCGGCGAAGCGGGCGATGTCGAACGTGCGCTCGTTGCCCTCGACCACGGCCCGGGCGCCGACCATCTCCGACACGTACAGGGCGGCGCCGAAGCGCCGGCACAGGGCGCGGAACGGCGCGTTGGTGACGCCGGCCATCGGGGCCAGGACCACCGGCGGGTCGGCCGTCAGCGGCCCGATGCGGAGGGGTGGGAACAGCGGATCGATGCCACCCAGTGTCCCCGATGTGGCTCCGGAGGCGGGAATCACCACCTGGACGTACGGTGAAGGCACTTGGCCATCGAGACCCCTTCCACCCTGGACCGGCGCTACGAGGCGCTCGTGTTCGTCGGGGCCGGGCCGCTCGACGCCCCGGAGCTGGAGGCCCCGCTCGCCAGCGCCCTCGACGCCGGGCTCGCCGTCGCCGTCGTGGCTCCCGGCCCGATCCGGGACCTCGGTGGTCTGCACCACGCGGACGGGGCCGCCCACCGGTCGGTGCTGCTCCTGGCCTCGAGCGACGCACCCCGCCGTTCCGTCGTCGAGGACGGACGGGTGGACGTCACCACGGACACGGGTGACGCCCTCGAGTGGACCCTGCAGGAGCTCCGGGCGCGCGGCATCGATCGACCCGGGATCCTGGTGGTGGAGGGAGGGGCAGCGGGGACACCCGGCGCGGTCCTGGCCGCGCAGGTCGAGCACCGGCGTGCCGGCCTCCTGCCCGAGGTCCATCCGGCGCCGGGATGGGGTCTCGTGCTCGACGGACAGGATCCGGAGGGTGAGCGGGTGCGGGCGACGCTGGTGACCCTGGCCGACGGGCGCGTCGGGGTCGGGGGCGCCACCGTCGTGCACGATCCCCGTGCCCGTCCGTGGTCGATGATGGCCGGGGTCTACGACGGGGACGGGCCCGAGACGCACCTGCTCCCCGGCCCGGTCGCGACCTCCCTGCCCTGGCAGCCGGACCCCGCCGGTGGGCTGACGCGCACGCTCGACCTGCGCGGCGGGGTGCTCCACGAGCGCGTCGAGACCGACGCCGGCCCGGTGCGCAGCGTGCGCTTCGCGTCGCTGCGCCGCCCGGGCACCGTCGTCTGGCGGGCACGCTGCCCGGCCCTCCCCGGGGGCACACCGCTCATGCCTCCCGACGACGCAGAGGTGGAGCAGGGGGAGGTGGACGGTGTCGGCTGGCTGGCCGTGGGGGCCAGCGCCGGCGGGATCGTCGCTGCCGCCACCGACACCGTCGTCCCGGTCGACGACGGCGTGGTGCTCGACCGCATGGTCGCCTACGAGGGGGACGGGGAGCAGCTCCCCGATGCCACGGTGGCGACGGAGCGGGCACGCTCGGCGGCCGAGCACGGGTTCGACCACCTGCTCGCCGAGCACCGCGCCGCGTGGGCCGATCGGTGGGACGACGCGGACGTGCAGATCGACGGAGACGACGAGCTCCAGCTCGGGGTGCGCTTCGCCCTGTTCCACGTCATGGCGTCCGTCGCCGACGCGGGTGAGGCTGCGGTCGGCGCGCGCGGGCTGAGCGGGCAGGCGTACCGAGGCCACGTGTTCTGGGACTCCGACACCTTCGTCCTCCCCTTCCTCGCCGCCACCCACCCCCCGGCGGCGCGGGCCATGCTCGAGTACCGCATCCGCCGGCTCGACGCGGCGCTCGCAATCGCCCGCTCCCGGGGTCGTCGAGGCGCCCGCTTCCCCTGGGAGTCGGCCCGGTCCGGCGACGACGTGACCCCGCAGTCGGCCCGGGATCGCGCCGGCCAGCTCGTCCCCATCCGCACCGGCCTGCTCGAGGAGCACGTGGTCGCCCAGGTGGCGTGGGCCGCCTGCTGCTACCAGGACTGGACCGGTGACGAGGCGTTCGCCCGCGGACCGGGCCTCGAGCTCCTGGTGCAGACGGCGCGCTACTGGGAGTCCCGGGTCCGGACCGACGCCGCCGGTGCTGCACACATCTACGGCGTGGTCGGTCCCGACGAGTACCACGAGCCGGTGGACGACAACGCGTTCACGAACGTGATGGCGCGGTGGAACCTGCGGCGCGCCGCGGAGGCCGTCGAGGCGGCGGGGGCCGAGGCCACGGGCGCGCTCGGCGAGGTGGACGGCTGGCGTCAGGTCGCGGACGCGCTGGTCGACGGCTACGACGCCGACACCGGGGTCTACGAGCAGTTCGCCGGGTTCGACGAGCTCGAGCCGCTGTTCATCGCCGAGGTGGCGCCCCGCCTCCCCATCGCCGCCGACCTGCTGCTCGGTCGCGAGCGGGTCCGGGGCGCCCAGGTCCTCAAGCAGGCCGACGTGCTCATGCTCCACCACCTCGTGCCCGACGAGGTCGCGCCGGGGAGCCTCCGACCGAACCTGGAGTTCTACGAGCCGCGCACCGCCCACGGCAGCTCGCTGTCCCCGGCGATGCACGCCGCCCTGGCCGCACGCGTGAGCGACCACGAGGGTGCGCTGGAGGCGCTGCGCATGGCGACCCGGATCGACCTCGACGACCTCACCGGGACGACGGCCGGCGGGCTGCACCTGGCCACGATGGGTGGGGTCTGGCAGGCACTGGCCCTCGGCTTCGCCGGGCTCCGGCCGCGTCGCGGTCGATTGGTCGTCGACCCCCACCTGCCGCCGGCGTGGGACGGCATGCGCCTCTCGGTCCGCTTCCACGGCAGCCGCCTGCGGGTGGGGATCGGGCCCGACGAGGTGCACCTCGAGGCCGACCGCCCGACCGAGGTGCTCGTCGGCGAGACCGAGGCCACGGTCGACGCTGCCGGCCTCCGGCTCCGCCGGACCGATGAGGGCTGGGAGCCGACGACGTGAGGAGGATCCGATGAGCAGGATCATCGCTGCCGTGGACAACTCGGCCGCGGCCCACCCGGTGGTCGCTGCCGCCCTCCGGTTGGCCCCGGTGTTCGGGGCCGACGTGGAGTGCGTGCACGTCGCCGCGGTCGAGGGTCGCACGGCGGCGGCCGCCGCCGCCGGCTCGGGGGTCCCCTTCCGGACGATCCCCGGAGATCCCCTTGGCCGGCTGCTGGCGCTCGCCGCCGAGGACGACGTGGTCGGCTTCGCGATCGGGCAGCGCAGCCGGGTGGCTGCCGCCGCCACCGGCCACCTCGCCCTCGGACTCGCCGACTCGGTGGACAAGCCCGTGCTGGTCGTCCCACCCCGAGCCGTGGTCCCGGATCGCTTCGGGCGGGTCCTCATCGCCATGGCGGGGGTCCCGGGGCGGACTCGCGACCTGAAGCGGGCCATCGCGCTGGCCGCGAGCGCCGATCTGGAGCTCGTCGCCGTCCACGTCGACGACGAGAGCTCGGTCCCGAGCTTCTCGGACCAGGTGCAGTACGAGACCGAGGCGTACGCCGAGGAGTTCCTGGCCCGCTACGCGCCCGGCGCCCCCGACGTGCGACTCGAGCTGCGCATCGGTGCACCGGTCGACCAGATCCTCGCTGCGTGCGCGGAGGAGCGGCCCGACGTGATCGCCATGGGCTGGCCCCACGCCGACAAGCCGAACCGTGGCGAGGTCGTCCGCGCCGTGCTGGAGCGCAGCCCCGTTCCGGTGCTGCTCGTCGCCACGAGGTGAGCACCCGGTTGGGGGCGCGGCGTCCGCGGGATGGCACGATCGACGGCCATGATGCTCGTCGACGCCACCGGCCTGCGGGCTGCCCGCCCCGACCGGGTGCTGTTCGACGACCTGTCGCTCACGATCGACTCGGGCGACCGGCTGGCCATCGTCGGGGTGAACGGCACCGGCAAGTCCACCCTGCTCGCCGCCCTGGCCGGCAGCCGCCTGCCCGACGCCGGCACCGTCCGCCGCGGTCGTGGCATGCGCATCGCCCACCTCGACCAGGACGCGCCGCTGCCGGCAGGCACGGTGGCCAGCGTCACCGGTGATCGGTGGGAAGCCGCCGCGGTGCGGGACCGGCTCGGCCTCTCGGGGCTGGAGGACCGCCCGACCGACCAGCTCTCCGGCGGGCAGATCAAGCGGGTCGGCCTGGCCCGGGCGCTGCTCGAGTGCGGCCCGCCCGGCGGCGGCCCACCCGACGACGCCGACCTGCTCATCCTGGACGAGCCCACCAACCACCTCGACGTCGACGCCATCGCCTGGCTCGAGGAGTGGCTGAGCACCTTCCGCGGCGGGCTGCTCCTCGTGACCCATGACCGCCACGTGCTCGACCGGGTGTGCAACCGCATGCTCGAGCTCGACCGCGGCGGCGCGTTCCTCCACGAGGGCGGCTACGCCTCGTACCTGGAGGCCAAGTCCGAGCGCATCGACCAGGCCGCCAGCGCCGAGGCGAAGCGGAAGAACCTGGCCAAGGTCGAGCTGGCCTGGCTCCGTCGGGGTGCACCCGCCCGCACCTCCAAGCCCAAGGCCCGGATCGAGACCGCCACCGCGCTCGTCGAGGGCGGCCCGAGCGGCGCCGACGTCCGCGACCAGGCCCTCGCCCTCCACCAGGGCACGCCCCGCCTGGGCGACAAGGTGATCGAGGTGCACGGCCTCGGTGCCGACGTCGAGGGGCGCACGCTGTTCGACGGCGTGGACCTGCTGCTCGACCCCCGGGAGCGACTCGGGATCGTGGGCCCCAACGGGGTGGGCAAGACCACCATGTTGCGCATCCTCGCCGGCGAGCGCGCCCCCGATCGGGGCACGATGGACGTCGGTCCCACCGTCCGGTTGGCGATGTTCAGCCAGGACGCCGCCGAGCTCGACCCCACCGCCCGGGTGCGCGACCTGGTCACCGGCGGCAAGAAGGAGGTGTCGTGGCAGGACACCGCGCTGATGGAGCGGTTCTGGTTCGACAGCGACACCCAGTGGGCGCCCGTCAGCACGCTGTCGGGCGGTGAGCGCCGGCGGCTGCAGCTGCTGCTGGTCCTGCTCCAGCAGCCCAACGTCCTGCTGCTCGACGAGCCCACCAACGACCTCGACCTCGACACGCTCCGCCTCCTCGAGGACTTCCTCGACGAGTGGCCCGGCGCGCTCATCGTCGTGTCCCACGACCGTGCGCTGCTGGAGCGCACGGTCGCCGACGTGCTCGTGATGGACGGCAGCGGCACCGCCACCCGACGCCCCGGGGGCCTCGCCGCGTACCTGGAGTCCCGCCGCACCAACCGGGCGAAGGGCAAGACGGAGGCCAAGGCGCCCAGCGGACCGAGGGCGGCCGCCCCGACCAAGGCCGCGGCCCAGCGCAGCACCTCGCCGTCGACCCTGCGCAAGCAGCTCAACGCCGCCGAGCGCGAGCTCGCCAAGGCCACCGCGCTCGTCGGGCGCGTCGAGGGCGAGCTGGAGGGAGCCATCGGCGACCACGCCAAGCTCGCCGAGCTCGGCCAGCAGCTGGCGCAGGCGCGGGCCGCGATGGACGCCGCCGAGGAGCGCTGGCTGACCCTCGCCGAGGAGGCCGAGGCGGTCAACCCCGGCCTGCTCTGACCTACGCTCCCGCGCCATGAGCACCGAGGAGCTGCAGGGTCGGGTCGCGCTGGTCACGGGCGGGGGGCGAGGGGTGGGTCGTGCGATCTCGCTGGCCCTCGCCGCCGCCGGCGCCGACGTCGCCGTGAACTACCGCCGGGACGAGGAGGCCGCGACCTCGACCGTGTCGGAGATCGAGGGCATGGGTCGCCGGGCGATCGCCGTGCAGGCCTCGATCGACGACCCCGATGCCGACGCCGAGATGGTCGAGCGGGTGGCGGGCGAGCTCGGTCCCATCTCGATCCTGGTGAACAACGCCGGCCTGGCGTCACGCGGCCAGTCCGTGGCGGACACCGACCCCTCGGAGGCCGCGCGCCTGCTCGCCACCCACGCTGTCGGCCCGCACCACCTCTGCCGCCTCGTCCTGCCGCACATGCGCGCCTGCGACCGGGGCGACATCGTCTTCATCTCCTCCGTGGCCACCGACCACCACGCCGCCAACGGCGCGCCGTACAACATGGGCAAGGCGGCGATGGAGGCCCTGGCCTCGACGCTGGCCAAGGAGGAGCAGCGCCACGGCATCCGGGTCAACACCGTCGCCCCCGGCCTGGTGGAGACCGAGATGGGCCGCCGGCTGGCCAAGGCCGGCGGCGCGGACATCGAGGACCTGCACGCCCACTACCCGTTCGGTCACGTGTGCCAGCCCGAGGACGTCGCGGCTGTTGTCTCGTTCCTCGTCGGCGACCAGGGCGCCTACGTCAGCGGCGTCCGCATCCGCGTCGACGGCGGCGGCCAGCAGATCATCCGCCCCACCCGCTGACGTCCCGCCCGCCGGATCCCCCGTCCGTTCCTCGCGCGCGATCCGACCGTCAGCGGTCGTTCCGCGCGCAAGGAACGGGGAGGGCGAGGTGCGGAGCGCGGGTCGGTCGGTGGATCCGGGCTTCGTGCGGGCCGGCGAGGATGTCGCGCAGCGACCGCCTGACCGTCGACGCGTCGTGCCAGATGTCGTACTCCCAGTAGATGACGACCGCGAAGCCGGCGGCGACGAGCTGGGCGGCGCGGTCCTCGTCGTCTGCGACATCGGACGGCATGGTGTGGTGCTTCTCGCTGTGGACCTCGACGACGAGGGGACGATCGACGTGGACCTGGTCGAAGCGACCGATGGGTGCGTCGTCCCCCAGGACGACCTGTCGCCGGAACGAACGGGCCAGCGGTCCGACGACCTCCTCCCAGCGCCGCTCGAGGTTGCTGTCGGTGGGTCGGTAGTCCGGCGGCCGGCGCTCGAGCAGCTGCCGCAGGATGACGATGCCGCTGTTGCCCTTCCCGGAGCAGCGGGCGGCGAGGTCGTGGATGCGGCGCCCGTCGATCAGCCGTTCGCGCCAGGCGTGGTCCAGGGTGCGCTCCAGCCGGAGCGCGCCGATCTCGTGGCCGTACTGCTCGGTGTCGGCGCGGGCCAGCCAGAGCAGCAGGCGCTCCGGACGCACGATGGGAATCCCCCGGTGGACCGTCGTGTCGAGCTCCGGGTCGAGGTGCCTCGTGACGTGCACGATGCCGAGGTGTACGGCCCGCGTTCCGTTCCGAGGTCTGGTGACGTGCACGGGGAACGCGCGGAAGCGACCGAACCCCCACCAGTGCGTCGCCGCGTGGCCCCAGAGCAGCGCCCCGGGCCCGGCGTCGAGGACCGGCAGCAGCAGCTGCTGGCCGAGCTCGACCACGCCGGCACGGTGGCGCAGGACGCGTGGTCCCGCGAGGGCGACGTCGGGGTGTCGGACGAGGCGACGTCGCTCGGCGACGGTGCAGCGGTCGCGGAGTTGGTGCCGTCCGACGAGTGAGTACTGGCGGGTGAACAGGTCGAGGACGCGTCCCGGGAGCACGGTGACCTCCGATGGTCGGTGCACTGGGGGAAGCGGCCGGTGGACCGGTCCGGCCGACGGTATCGACACCCACCGACAGCCGAAGGTGGCCCGGCACCCCACCCGTTCGGTGCGCGCGGATCGACCATGGATGGTCGATCCGCGCGTGAGGAAAAGCTGGGGGGAGGTTCGGTGCGCGCGATCCGACGGTGACCGGTCGATCCGCGCGTGAGGAACCGCTCGGGTCCTAGCGGCCCCGGAACTCGGGCTCGCGGCCCTCGGCGAAGCTCGAGATGCCCTCGTAGAAGTCCTTGGTGCCGAACAGCTGCATGGTCTGGAGCAGCACGTGGTGGGTGTGGGCCGGGAAGTCCTCGGTGAGCCCGTGGCGGTAGAGGCGCTTCATGGCCCGGATGGCGAGGGGCGCGTTGGCGGCGATCTCCCTGCCCCACGACACGGCCTCGTCAACCAGGGCGTCGTCGGCGACGACGGCGTTGGCCAGCCCGAGCTCGAGGGACTGCTGGGCGGTGAGGTCGCGGCCGAGGAAGCCGATCTCGGCGGCCTTGGCCATGCCGACGAGGCGGG
>Ga0208490_100545_pt1 | contig 21985 bp, 17 predicted proteins | sample SubbioAug_CSWold_FD_184818 | JGI IMG/M metagenome (GOLD analysis project Ga0208490, IMG submission 184818) | Serpentinite rock and fluid subsurface biosphere microbial communities from McLaughlin Reserve, California, USA - CR11Aug_CSWold (SPAdes) | ecosystem: Environmental > Terrestrial > Deep...
GGGCGGGCCGCCGCTGCTCGCTTCCTGCCGTTCTTCGGCGAACTGCCGGCAACGTTCAACGCCGAGGTGCTCGACACCCTGGTCAACGACGCCGAGCGCCGCATCGCCGCCCTGCCCTGGCCGCTGGACGTGGCCGTGCTCGGCATGGGCGAAGACGCGCACACCGCCTCGCTGTTTCCCGGCGCGCCCGGCTACGCCCGCGCCATCGCCACCGACCGCCGGCTGGCCTGGATGGTGCCCGAGACGGCCCCCCATGCGCGCCTGACCTTCACGCTCAGCGCCCTGCTCGCCTCGCGGGAATTGGTGCTGAGTCTGGCCGGCGAGACCAAAGAGTTTGTCTACCGCCGCGCCGCGCGGGCACGCGACGAAGCCCTGCCCGTTTCACTGATCCTGCACAACACGCAGACGCCTGTGAGCGTCTGGATAGGCCAAACATGACCGCACCCTTGAACGCCACCATCGCCCAAGTCACCCAGCGCATCATCGACCGCAGCGCCGACAGCCGCAACACCTACCTGCGGTCCGTGACCGCCCAGCGCACGGCCGGCACCCAACGCGCCGGCATGGGCTGCGCCAACATGGCCCACACCACCGCGGCCCTGCCAGCCCGTGACAAGCTGAAGATCCACGCCGAGCGGGCGCCGCACATCGGGATCGTCACCGCGTACAACGACATGCTCTCGGCCCACCAGCCCTACGAGCAGTACCCCGAATTCCTGCGCGAACACGCACGGCACCTGGGCGTCACAGCGCAGGTGGCTGGCGGCGTGCCGGCCATGTGCGACGGCGTGACGCAAGGCGCCGCGGGCATGGAGCTCTCGCTGTTCTCGCGCGACGTGATCGCCCTCAGCACCGCCGTGGCGCTGTCGCACAACGTGTTCGACGCCGCGCTCATGCTCGGCATCTGCGACAAGATCGTGCCCGGCCTTTTCATGGGCGCGGTGCAATTCGGCCACCTCTCCACCGTTTTCGTGCCCGCAGGCCCCATGACCACCGGCCTGTCCAACGACGCCAAGGCCAAGGTGCGCCAGCAATACGCCCAGGGCCTGGTGGGACGTGACGCGCTGCTGGAAAGCGAGGCACAGGCCTACCACAGCCCTGGCACCTGCACCTTCTACGGCACGGCCAACAGCAACCAGATGCTGATGGAGATCATGGGCTTGCACCTGCCCGGTTCGTCCTTCGTCAACCCGGGCACGCCGCTGCGCGAGGCACTCACCCGCGAAGCCCTGCGCCGGGCCGTGGCCAACACCGGACGCACCGGCGAGCCGGCCATCTGCATGGCCGACATCGTGGACGAAAAGACGGTGGTCAACGGCATCATCGGCCTGCTGGCCACGGGCGGCTCGACCAACCACACGCTGCACCTGGTGGCCATGGCCCGCGCGGCCGGCGTGCTGATCGACTGGGACGACTTCGCCGAACTCTCCGGTGTCATTCCTTTGCTGGCGCGTGTGTACCCCAACGGCGGCGCCGACGTGAACCACTTCCACGCCGCCGGCGGCATGGGCTTCCTCATGCGCGAGCTGCTGGCCAACGGCCTGCTGCATGGCGACGTGTTCAGCGTCATGGGCCACGGCCTGAACCCCTACGCCACGGAGCCCTGGCTCAACGACGGGGTCCTGGCCTGGCGCCCTGTGCCCGAACTCAGCGGCGACACCGCCGTGTTGCGCCCCGTGAGCGAGCCGTTCAGCGCCGACGGCGGCCTGCGCCTGCTCAAGGGCAACCTGGGCCGCAGCGTGGTGAAGGTCTCGGCCGTGAAGCCCGAACACCGCGTGGTGCGGGCCCAGGCCGTGGTGGTGAGCGACCAGCACGACCTGCTGGCCCTGTTCAACGCCGGCGAGCTGCACCGCGACCTGATCGCCGTGGTGCGCTACCAGGGCCCGCGCGCCAACGGCATGCCCGAGCTGCACAAACTCACGCCGCCGCTGGCCGTGCTGCAGGACCAGGGCTTTCAGGTGGCACTGGTGACCGACGGCCGCATGAGCGGCGCCTCGGGCAAGGTGCCCGCCGCCATCCACCTCAGCCCCGAGGCGCTGGCCGACGGCCCGATTGCGAAGGTGCACGACGGCGACTGGATCACGCTGGACTGCGAACGCGGCGTGCTGGAACTGGAGGTGGACGCCACCACCCTGGCCGCGCGCACCGTGCAGCACCCGGACCTCAGCGCCAACGCGCACGGCACTGGCCGCGAACTGTTCGGCCTGTTCCGGGCACACGCCAGCACCGCCGAAACAGGCGCATCGCCGCTGTTCGGCCAGCCCTTCTGATGGTGAGCACCCAAGCCGGAGCCCCCACCCCAACCCTCCTCCAGAGAGGGAGGAAGCCAGACACCGCCATCCTCGAACGCCTCACCGCAGCGGTCTCCTGCTCCCGCTCCGATCCTCGAACGCCGAGCCGCAGCGATGACTGGCTCCCTCCCTCTCTGGAGGAAGGCCGGGATGGGGGCAGGCGTTGGAGATCCTTTGCCTCCTGCGCCAACGCTTCCCTCAGCCCGCCCCGACAAAAGCGCTGTGCATCGGCCAGCACACCCGACCCGAGACCACGACCATGACCACCACCTGCTTCAGCCGCCCCGCCTTCACCTCCCGCGTCGTCCCCGTCATCGTGCTGGCCGACCCGGCGCATGCCGTGCCGCTGGCCCATGCCCTGCTCGAAGGCGGCATCGACGTGATGGAAATCACCCTGCGCTCCGACGCCGCGCTGGTGGCCATCGAGGCGGTGGCCAAGGCCGTGCCGCAGATGCACCTGGGCGCCGGCACCGTGACCCGCGTGGCCGAGGTGCAGCGCGTGATCGACGCGGGGGCCACGTTTGCCCTCTCCCCCGGCTGCAGCGACGCCCTGGTCGAGGCGGTGCAGACCGCGCAACTGCCCTTCATTCCCGGCGTGATGACGCCCGGCGAGGTGATGCAGCGCCGCGAGCAGGGCTTCAGGCTCATGAAACTGTTCCCCGCGCAGCAGGCCGGCGGCCTGGGCATGCTCAAGGCGCTGGGCGCACCGATCCCGGACGTGCAGTTCTGCCCCACCGGCGGCGTGAGCCCCGAGAACCTGCGCGACTTCCTGGCCCTGCCCAACGTGACCATGGCCGGCGGCTCCTGGCTCACGCCAGCCGACGCGCTGCAGCAGGGCGACTGGGCGCGCATCACCCGGCTGGCGCGCGAGGCCGTGGCACTGAGCTTGCTTGGCTGACACACCCGCCGAGCGCGGTGCAGGCCGACGCCGCCCGGGGCTGGCAGGGCGTGCGCAGTGGTGAAAGCGCCCACCCGCTCTCATGTAAAACTAATGGATATACGCGGCCAGGAACCCACCCGCACACCCGCTGAAAAACCACCGATCTGTCACATGCCCATCCCGCACAAAACCCCTCAGGAACTGCCCGCCTGGCAACAGCTGGCGGCTCTCGCAGCCGCACCGCAGCCCCACCTGCGCGACCTGCTGGCCGCCGACCCGGCCCGTGAAGCGCGCATGGCCGTGAGCGCCGCCGGCCTCACGCTCGACGCCAGCCGCCAGCGCTGCAGCCCCGCCGTGCACGGCGCGCTGCAGGCCCTGGCCGAACAGGCGGGTGTGGCCGACCACCGCGACGCCATGTTCCGCGGCGAGGCCATCAACACCACCGAAGACCGGCCGGTGCTGCATGTGGCGCTGCGCGGCGACCCGTCCTGGGGCGGCCCCTGGGGTGCTGTGGTGCAGGCCGATGTGCAACGCGAACTGGGCCGCGTGTGCGATTTCGCCACCCGGCTGCGCGCCGGCGAGGTGCACGGCCACAGCGGCGAAGCCATCACCGATGTGGTGAACATCGGCATTGGCGGCTCCGACCTCGGCCCGCGCATGGCCGCCGACGCGCTGGCCCACCTGGCACACGACACCGTGCGCGTGCACTACGTGTCCAACCCCGACGCCTGGGCGCTGTACAGCGTGCTGCGCGGGCTGAACCCAGCGCGCACCCTGCTGATCGTCTCGTCCAAGACCTTCACCACGCAGGAAACGCTCACCAACGCCGCCAGCGCCCGGCGCTGGCTGATCGACGGCGGCTGCCCGCCCGACGCCCTGTCGCAGCACCTGGTGGCCATCACGGCCAGCCCGGCCAAGGCCGCGAGCATGGGCTATCCGCCCGAGCGCACCTTCCTGTTCTGGGACTGGGTGGGCGGGCGCTATTCGGTGTGGTCAGCGCTGGGCCTGCCGCTGGCCATTGCCATCGGCGCCGACGGCTTCCGCCAGTTCCTGGCCGGCGCCCGCGCCATGGACGGGCACTTCGCCCAGGCGCCGCTGTCGCAGAACCTGCCGGTGCAGATGGCGCTGTACGGCATCTGGAACCGCAATTTCCTGCAAATGCCCACCCAGCTGATCGTGCCCTACGCCTCGCGCCTGGGCCGTTTCACGCCCTTCGTGCAGCAGATGGACATGGAATCCAACGGCAAGCGCACGCACTGCCACGGCCAGCCGGTGAACGTGGACACCGGTCCCATCGTCTGGGGCGGCCTGGGCATTGACGGCCAGCACGCCTACTTCCAGCTCATCCACCAGGGCCGCCACAGCGTGCCGGTGGACTTCATCGGCGTGCTCAGCGAAGACACGCCACTGCCCGACGCCGCCACCCACCACGCCGTGGTGAACCTGAACCTGCGGGCGCAGGCCCGTGCCATGGCCTGTGGCCGCAGCGTGGAAGAAACGCGGGCCCTGCTGCGGCAGGACGGCATGAGCGAAAGCGAAGCCGACAGCATGGCCACGCACCGCAGCTTCGAAGGCAACATTCCGAGCAACCTCATCTGGCTCGACCGGCTCGACGCCCACCGCCTGGGCGCGCTCATCGCTCTGTACGAGCACAAGGTGTTCACCCAGGCCGCCATCTGGTGCATCAACGCCTACGACCAGTGGGGTGTGGAGCTGGGCAAGACGATGGCGAAACAAATGGAAAACCCCTGACAGCGCGACACCGCCCCCGCGCATCGCCCTCGCTGCCCACGACCGCCAGAAAAACACCATGGCGGCTCTGGCTTTCGGGTTCGCGCTGCAATGGCGCGAGCACGTGCGCATGGCCAGCGGCACCATGGAGGGCGGCTGCGGAACGGCCCGGCGCAGGATCAGGCGACGGGTGGCACGCTCAGCACACGCCCCAGCCGCGGATCGCCGCGCCCGCCCAGCACCAGCTGGTGCACGGCCTCCACCGCTGCCTCGCCCGTGTGCCGCTGCACCTGCAGCCAGGGTACGGGGCCCTCGGCCACCCGTGCACGGAACGCGTGCCACGCCGCCACCAGGCGCTCGTTGAACGCGGCAGGTCCCCAGTCGGCCGAGCGCTTCTTCACCTGCGCCGGCGCAAAGAACAGCACCGGGCGCGGCCCCGGCAGGTCGCGCCCGCCGGCCAGCTGGTCCACATGCGTGCCGCCAATCGAACAGCTGTAGGCCAGCGTGGCAAAGCGCGTGTGGATGGCCCGGCGCAGGGCGCCATTGCCAGCGAAATCGACGTAGACGCAAGGAACGTCCGGCGCCAGGGCGTCCCGTTGCTCATAGGTCAGCACGCGCTCGTACACGCCGAGGCTCTCGCAGAAGGTCACATTGGCTGCCGAGGTGAGCCCCACCACCGTCACGCCCTCGCGCTGCGCCAGCTGGGCCGCTGTGCCGTACGCGGTCTTGCTGCTGGCCGATGACAGCAGCAGCACCGGCTGCGTGCCCGCCTGTTGTGCCGCGTCCCGTGCGCCGAAGAAGGCGTTGTCGGCCAGGAAGTCGTCGATCAGCCAGGAGGTGAGGAAGAGCGGGCGCAGCAGCGCCTGCAGGTCTTCGGTGTCGGCCGTGTAGAACGGGTCGGCGGCGCATCGCAGGTACTGGTTGTAGACCGGGTGCAGGGCCGCGCGGTGGGCGGCGCCGTCCGAGAAACCGTGCGGCGTGACGCGGGTCGGCTGCAGGACGGCATGCGAGGCCATCGGCCAATAGCCATAGAGGCGCTCGCCGGGCTGGACCCCGGGGGTACGGGACTCGACCACCTCGGCAAATCCCCACACCGGGATGCAGCCCCAGGGCGCGCCATCGGCCTGCGGCGGTACGGGGAAGAAGTCCCAGTAATGCATGGCCTCGCCGAAGGCCGCGTAGGTGATGTTGTTCGAGGTGTAGGCGAAGCGGTCGATGCGCAGCCGCACCTCGTCATCGGCCAGCGGCGGGTGGGATTCGTGCAGCCAGCGGGTGGTGGCCAGCGCGTCCTGGCGGACGAGGAGACGGGTGCTGGTGGTCATGGGCGTTGCGTCCTCGCGCAAGGGTGCAGGAAGGGAGCGGAACAGGACCGGGGCCTTTGGCACTGCCGCGGCCCGGCCGATCAGGCGCCATCTTCTCCGCCAGCGGCAAACGCCGCTGTCCCGCCGAGCTCAGCCCGTCGGCAGCAGGGCCTTGGCGGCCTCGATGCGCAGGGCCATGGGCACGCTGCGGTCGTTCATCACGGCGAGCAGAAACTGGCGCGGTTCCCGGTGCAGGTCGCCGCCATCCACCCCGGGGTGGCCCGCTGGCGGGTCTGGCTGGCGGGTTGCAGCCTCTGGCGCGGTCGGCACGGTGGCGGCCGCGGCGGGCTGCAGCAACGCTAAGGCTGCCTCGAAGGCCGCCGGCAACACGCTGACCAGACGGCTCAGCAGCTCGGCCTGCGCATCGGCGCCGGGCTGGAAATCGAGCATGGGCTCCTCTGCGAACACCGCCGCCAGATCGGAAGCCACGAAGGCCGACCAGCGGTCGGGGCCGATCTGCACGGGCGGCACGCGCAGGGCGCTCACCGCGCCACCGTCCGCCCGCAGGTGCACGCGTGCGGGCTTCACCTCAGGCAGGTAGCGCCGCTGCAGGCCCCGCAGGAACGCCTCGCCCACCGCGGGGGCCACCGGTTCGGCCAGCGAGAACCACAGCTGCAAGGCGTCTTCGCCGTTGACGGCAATACCCGGCGCCGGCAGGTCCAGATCGGCCTGCACCCCACGCCACACCGCCCCCAGCGCCGACCAGTCGGGCGGCCCACTGAGCGCCAGCACCAGCGCACGCACGCGGCCCTGCGCGTCGGCCAGGCAGCCCTCGACGGCGGCTTCAGGCACGGCTCGGGGAAGGTAGAGGCGCTGGTGCTGGGTGTGCAGTCGGGTCATGCGTGGATGTTACCGGGGCGGGCTTGCGCCCTGCGGGCGCTCCGCCATGAAAAAAGCCGGCGCTGCCGGCCGGCTTCTCGGGCGGGGGCGCGCGCTCGCTTATTTGCCGCCGCGCACCTGCGCCACTGCGCCCTGCACCTCTTTCCAGAGGTCCTGGCCCACGTTGGCGGCGATGCTGCTGTTGATGGCGCCCAGCTTCTCGCGCATGCGGTTGGCCTCGGCGGGCGACAGCTCGTTCACCTGCATGCCCTTGGCGCGCAGGTCGGCCAACGCCTTGTCGGCCTCGGCGCGGGTGTCCTGGCGCTCGAAGTCGCGGCTCTTCTTCGCGGCGTCCAGCAGCACCTTCTGCTCGTCCTTGCTCAGACCGTCCCACCACTTCTTGCTCACCAGCACGATCCAGGGGCTGTAGACGTGGTTGGTCACGGTCAGGTACTTCTGCACCTCGTAGAACTTGCTGGACAGGATGGTGTTGTAGGGGTTCTCCTGGCCGTCCACCGTCTTGGTCTCCAGCGCGGTGAACAGCTCCGAGAACGGCAGCGGCACGGCGTTGGCGCCCAGCGTCTTGAAGCTGTCGATGAACACGTTGTTCTGCATCACGCGCAGCTTGATGCCGTCCATGTCTTCCAGCTTGGTGACGGCGCGCTTGTTGTTGGTGAGGTTGCGGAACCCGTTCTCCCAGTACACCAGGCCGACCAGGCCTTTTTCCTGCAGCTTGTCCATCACCTTCTGGCCCACCGGGCCGTCGAGCACGGCGTCGGCCTCGCGCACGTTGTTGAACAGGAAGGGCGTGTCCCAGATCGCCATTTCCTTGGTGATGCCCACCAGCGTGGCGGTGGAGCCCACCATCATTTCCTGCGCGCCGCCGATCAGCGCCTGCTGCATCTGCACGTCGGAGCCCAGCGCCGCGGCGCCAATGGCGCGCAGCTTCATCTTGCCGCCCGAAGCCTTCGCGATCTCGTCGGCCAGCACCTTGGCGGCGCGCCCCTGGTTGGACGCCTCGTTCAGGCCGTAGCCGAAGCGGATGATGCGGTTCTTGATGTCCTGCGCCTGCGCCAGGCCAGCGCCCAGGGTGGCCATGGTCACGGCCGCTGCAATGGCGAGTTGTTTCAGTTTCATGGTGAGTCTCCGGTTGGAATGGTGGCGGGTGCCGGGGGAACAAAAAGGGGCCGATGTGTCAGAACATCAGCTTGAGGGGCCACAGCACGATGGCCGGGAACAGGATGAGCAGCGCCAGCATGGCGAAGTACATGATCAGGAACGGGGTCACCCCGCGAATCACAGGCTCCATGCGCAGCCCACCCACGCCGGCCACCACGTTGAGCACCGTGCCCACCGGCGGCGTGAGCAGGCCCAGGCAGCCGACGAAGATGAACACGAAGCCGAAATACACCGGGTCGATGCCGGCCTCGGCCGCCAGCGGCGCCAGCACGGGCGCCAGGATGAGGATGGTGGGCGTGAGGTCCATCACCATGCCCACGGCCAGCAGGAAGACGCACACCACGGCCATGAACAGCACCGGGTTGCTCAGCAGCGGGCCCATCAAGTCGGCCAGCTGGTTGGGCAGGTCGGCCAGCGTGATCATGTAAGACGCGGCGGTGGCCGCGCCACAGAGGAACATCACCACGCCGGTGGTGCGGCTGGCATCCACCAGCACGCGGTAGAGCCGTTGCAGGTTCAATTCGCGGTACACCAGCGTGGCCACCAGCAGGGCGTACACAGCGGCCACCACGGCGGCTTCAGTGGGCGTGAACAGGCCGAAGCGCAGGCCGCCGATGATGATGACCGGCATCATGAGTGCCCACACGCTGCTGCCCAGCACCGCGCGCCGCTCGGCCCAGCTGGCTTTCTGAGCCACCGGCAATGACTTGCCGCGGGCAATGCCGCGCCAGACCAGCACCAGGGCCACCGCCATCATCACGCCCGGCACGATGCCGGCCAGGAACAGCTTGCTGATGGACGTACCGGTGGTCACGCCATAAATCACCATGGGCATCGAGGGCGGCACGATGGGCGCGATGATGCCGCCCGAGGCGATCAGGCCGGCGCTCGACCCGTCGGGGTAGTTCTGCTTGCGCATCATGGGCAGCAGCAACGTGGCCAGGGCGGCGGTGTCGGCGATGGCCGAGCCGCTCATCGAGGCCAGCATGAGCGACGCGGCAATGGCCACATAGCCCAGGCCGCCCATGATGTGGCCCACCAGCGAGCGCGCCAGATCGATGATGCGCCGGCTCAGGCCGCCCGCGTTCATGAGCTCGCCGGCCAGGATGAAGAAGGGCACGGCCAGCAGCGGGAAGCTGTCGAAGCCGGCCTGCACGTTCTGCGCCAGCAACTGGGCATCAAAGAAGTCCAGGTGCACCATCAGCGCCAGCGCGGTCAGCATGAGCGCAAACGCAATGGGCACACCCACCGTCATGGTGGCGAACAGCACCAGCAGGAACAGGGCAATGGTCATGGCCGCGCTCCCGTGGCCTTGATGTTGCCGGCCGGGCCATGCGCTGGGTCTGGCGAATGACTGGGCGTGCGGTCGGGCGGGCCGCCGCGCCAGTCGTCCCAGCTCTGCAGCAGCACCATCACCGCCATGCAGACACCCATGATCAGCGTGCCGCCCGCACCGAACGCCAGCGGGTAGTTCATCACCGGTGAGCGGCTGTCCATGCCCACCAGCACCTGTTGCCAGGAACCGGAGATCAGGTAGTACAGCGCCACCGCGATCAGGACGCGGGAGAGCCAGCGCAGCACAGCAGCCGTTTTCGTGCCCTGCACGCGGGCCGTGACGAGGTCGAAGCCGAGGTGCTTGCCCTCACCGAAGGCCAGCGTGGCCGACAGGCACACCAGCCACACGAACAGCAGGCGCGACAGCTCTTCGGACACCACCCACCCCGTGCCCCACACGTAGCGCTGCACCACGTTGCCGAACACGGCCAGCACCATGCCGACCATGCACAGCGCCATCAGCGCCTCCACCAGGTGTTTCAGGCTTCTCAACAGCACGGCCATGATCCCTCCTCCTGCGCCAGCGCCGTGGCGCCACCGCGCACCCACTGCACCACCTGGTGCTGCAGGGCGTCCAGCGGCTCGGTGGCGTCCAGCCGCAGCACGCCGGGTTCCTGCGCCGGGCTCTCCAGCGTGGCGAACTGGCTGGCCACCAGGCTCACCGGGAACAGGTGCGCCGGGCGTGAACCCACCCGCTCGCGGGCCTGCTCTTCGGTGAGATCGAGAAAGGCGAAGCGCAGGCCCGGCACGGCGGCGCGCAAGCGGTCACGGTAGCGCTGTCTCAAGGCCGAGCAGGTCAGCACCACGCCCCCGGTGTGCGCCTGCAACTCGCTGGCCAGCGTGTCGAGCCAGGCCTCGCGGTCGCTGTCCTCCAGGGGGGTACCGCTGCGCATCTTGTTGATATTCATGGGGGGATGGAAATCATCACCCTCCAGCAGCGGCACACCCAGCGCCGCGGCGCAATGCTGCCCGAGGCTGGACTTGCCGCAGCCAGCCACGCCCATCACGACGAGAAAGGGTGCATCGGACGAAGAAAACATTTGGTAGCGCTATCCCAACTCGATCAAAAAATCAGGCGTGGCAACGAGGGTCAATCAAGGTGCGGGCTGCCAGCCTGTCGGGTTCTCGAGCGTTGCGAAACGACTCGGACAGCGCTATCCTACGCACATCGCCCCACCTCTCCATCAGGGAAAACCCTTGACCGCTTCCGAACGCAAACGCCGCCCCAGCGGCCGCACCACCCTCAGCGACGTGGCCCGCTCCGCCGAGGTGAGCCCCATCACCGCCTCGCGTGCGCTGCGCGGCGAACGCGGCGTGGCGGCCGAGCTGGTGGAGCGGGTGAAGCGCGCCGCCGCCGAGCTGGGCTATGTGCCGGACCCGGCCGCCCGCGCGCTGGCCTCGCAGCGCAGCACGCAGGTGCCCGTGCTGGTGCCGCTGCTGTCGAACGCCCTGTTCGTCGATGTGCTGGAAGCCATTCACGCCACCCTGCTGCCGCACGGCTACCAGACCCTGATCGGGGTGACGCATTACGAGCCACAGGAAGAAGAGCAGCTGCTGCGCAGCTACCTGGCCCACCGCCCGGCCGGCCTGCTGCTCACCGGCTTCGACCGCACGGAAGCAGCCCGCCAGCTCATCGCCGGCAGCGGGGTGCCCTGCGTGCACCTGATGGAACTCACGCCCGCGCCCGGCGTGTACTGCGTCGGCTTCTCGCAGCAGGACGCGGGCCACGCCATCACCGCGCACCTGCTGCAGCGCGGTCGCCAGCGCATTGCCTTCGTGGCGGCCCAGCTCGACCCGCGCACGATGCAGCGCGCCGAGGGCTACCGCCGTTGCCTGCGCCAGCACGGCGTGTACGACCCGCGGCTGGAGTTGCTGAGCCCGCAGCCCTCGTCGATGCGGCTCGGTGGTGAGCTGCTGGAAGAGCTGCTGCGCACCCGCCCCGAGATCGACGCCGTGTTCTTCTGCAACGACGACCTGGCCCAGGGCGGGCTGCTGGCTGCCCTGCGCCTGCAGATCGCGGTGCCTGATCGCCTGGCCATGGCCGGCTTCAACGACCTGGCGGGCAGCGACCTCATGGTGCCGCCGCTGACCACCGTTCGCACGCCGCGTCGCGCCATGGGCGAGGCCAGCGCGCAGATGCTGCTGAGCCTGATGCGCGGGGAAACGCCAGCCGTGCACTCGCTGAACCTGGGCTTCGAGCTGATGGCGCGCGGCAGCAGCTGAAGCGATGCCACGGGCATGACATGGATCAGACAAGCGCCCGATCGGGCTTCCGTTTTGCGCGGGCCTGCGTAGACTGGAGCGTGACGCTGCAGCACCGTCGGCGTCATCTGTTCAGCCTTCCCGTGCAAAGGAGACACCCATGACGCGCATGATGCAAGCCGCCGTTTTCATCGAGCCCGGCCGGATCGAACTGACCGACAAGCCCATCCCCGACGTGGGGCCGAACGATGCGCTCATCCGCATCACCACCACCACCATCTGCGGCACGGACGTGCACATCCTCAAGGGCGAATACCCCGTGGCCCGCGGCCTGACCGTGGGGCACGAACCCGTGGGCGTGATCGAGAAGCTGGGCAGTGCGGTGCAGGGTTACACCGAAGGACAGCGCGTGATCGCAGGCGCCATCTGCCCCAACTTCAATTCGTACGCGGCGCAGGACGGCGTGGCTTCGCAGGACGGCAGCTACCTGGTGGCGGCCGGCATGTGCGGCTGCCACGGGTACAAGGCCACCGCCGGCTGGCGCTTTGGCAACCTCATTGACGGCACGCAGGCCGAATACGTGCTGGTGCCCGACGCGCAGGCCAACCTCGCGCCCATTCCCGACGGCCTGTCAGACGAAGAGGTGCTGATGTGCCCGGACATCATGTCGACCGGTTTTGCGGGCGCCGAAAACGCCAACATCAAGATCGGCGACACGGTGGCGGTGTTCGCGCAAGGTCCCATCGGGCTGTGCGCCACCGCCGGGGCCAAGCTGCGCGGCGCCAGCACCATCATCGCGGTGGATGGCAACGACCACCGGCTGGAGATGGCGCGCCGCCTGGGCGCCGACGTGGTGCTCAATTACAACCGCTGCGACGTGGTGGACGAGATCATGAAGCTCACCGGCGGCCGCGGGGTGGACGCCTCCATTGAGGCGCTGGGCCTGCAACTCACCTTCGAGCAGGCGCTGCGCGTCATCAAGCCCGGCGGCACCCTGTCCAGCCTGGGCGTGTACTCCTCCGACCTGACGATTCCGCTGGGCGCCTTCGCCGCCGGCCTGGGCGACCACAAGATCAACACCGCGCTGTGCCCCGGCGGCAAGGAGCGCATGCGTCGGCTCATGAACGTGCTGGCCTCGGGCCGGCTGGACTTGAAGCCGCTGGTGACGCACCACTACAAACTGGGTGACATCGTGGCCGCCTACGACCTGTTCTCGAACCAGCGCGACGGGGTGCTGAAAGTCGCCATCAAACCCGGTTGATCGCGCGCTGGGGAGACTCGGACGGGCCGCTGGCGGCCCCCCCGAGCCAGCCACACCCGGTTACAAGCCATCCGGCGGGCCGGGTACCCGCTTCACACGTGGCCGGGATAATCCCGCCCATGCCTTTGCCTGCCCTGCCCGCCCTGCGCCCCGCGCTTCTCGTCATTGCCGTGTCGGCAGCCGCCGCCACGGCCACGCTGCCCAGCGTCGCCGCCACCTTCGAACTGCCCCCGATCGACCGCATCGTCAACTACCAGCCCAAGCTGCCTTTGCAGGTATTCACGGCCGATGGCGTCGAGATCGCGCAGTTTGGCACGGAAAGACGCGAATTCGTTCCGCTCTCGCGCACCCCCAAGCGCTTGCAGGACGCGGTCTTGTCGGTCGAGGACGCCCGTTTCCACGAGCATTCGGGCGTCGACCCGGTGGGCATGGCGCGCGCTGCGGTGGCCATGCTCACGGGTGGCCGCAAGCAAGGGGCTTCCACCATCACGCAGCAGCTGGTGCGCACCATGCTGCTCACCCGGGAATTCACCGCCGAGCGCAAGGCCAAGGAAATCCTGCTGGCACTGAGGGTGGAACAGGCCCTGTCCAAGGAACGCATTCTGGAGGTCTACCTCAACGAAATTTTCCTGGGCCAGCGGGCGTATGGTTTTGCCGCCGCGGCACAGACCTACTTCGGCAAGCGGCTGGACCAGCTGTCGCTGGCCGAAACCGCCATGCTCGCCGGACTGCCACAGAACCCCTATTACGCCAACCCAGTGGCCAACTTTGACCGCGCGGTTCAGCGCCAGCGCGTGGTGCTGGAGCGCATGCGTGCCACCGGTGCCATCACCGAGCAGCAGCTCGCCGCGGCCAAAGCAGAAAAGCTGCAGTTGCGCCCGCCCGGGCAGCGCAGCGTGCACGCAGCCCATGTGGCCGAGATGGCGCGCCGCGCCGTGGTGGAGCGATTCGGCACCGAGGCCTATTCCACCGGCCTGCGCGTGACCACCTCCTTGCGCGCCGCCGAGCAGCGCGCGGCACACGAGGCGGTACAGCGGGGCGTGATGGCCTTTGACCGGCGCGGCACCTGGCGCGGTCCGGAGGACTTCGAAGCCTTGCCCGAGGGCAGCGGAGCCGAACTGGAACGCGCGGCGGCGCAGGCCCTGAAGGACCACCGCGACGACGAAACCCTGCGTGTGGGTATCGTGCTGGCCGCCAGCGCCCAGTCCCTTCAGGTGCAACTGGCCTCCGGCGAACGGGTGAATGTGGAGGGCGAGGGCCTGCGGTGGGCGCAGCGCGGCCTGGACCCGAAGGCCAAGGCGCCGTTGAAACTGCAGCGCGGTTCGGTGGTGCGGGTGATGGCCCCGCCGGCCGGCGCCAAGGGCAAGGGCTGGGCCATCGCCCAGTGGCCCGAGGCGGAGGCCGCGCTCGTGGCCATGGACAGCCAGACGGGCCGCGTGCGCGCGCTGGTGGGCGGGTTCGATTTCACCCGGCAACCCTTCAACCACGTCACGCAGAGCTGGCGCCAGCCGGGCTCGGCCTTCAAGCCATTCGCGTACTCCGCGGCACTGGAAGACCGGATGATGCCCGCCACCCTGGTGGACGACCTGCCCTTCACCGCCGCCAACGGCTGGAGCCCTGGCAACAGCAGCGGCGCTGGCAGCGGGCCGATCACGGTGCGCGAGGCCATGACACGATCGAGCAACCTGGTGAGCGTGCGCGTGCTGCAGCAGGTGGGCACGCAGCGCACCCGCGACTGGGCCACGCGTTTCGGCATCGATGCCCAGCGCCAGCCCGACAACCTCACACTGGCACTGGGCACCGGGCTGGTGACGCCGATGCAAATGGCGCGCGGCTATGCGACGCTGGCCAACGGCGGCTGGCGCGTGAACCCGGTGGTGGTCGAGAAGATCACCGACGCCCAGGGCAAGGTGCTGTTCGAAGCTCCGCCGCCCGAGCCCCTGACGGAGGCCAACCGCGCCATCCCCGAACGCAACGCCTTCGTCATGAACAGCTTGCTCAACGACGTCACGCGCAGCGGCACCGCCGCGCGCGCGCAGGCACAGCTCAAGCGCACCGACCTGTACGGCAAGACCGGCACCACGAACGACGTGGTGGATGCCTGGTTCGTCGGCTACCACCCCAGCCTGGCCACCGCGGTCTGGATGGGCCATGGCACGCCGCGCAGCCTGGGCGACCGCGAATCGGGCGGGCGAGTGGCGCTGCCGATCTGGATCGACTTCATGGGTGCGGCGCTCAAGGGCGTGCCGGTGGCCGCGCCGCCCGAGCCGCCGAGCGGGCTGGTGCACCACAACGGCGACTGGCTCTACAGCGAGTGGCTCCAGGGTGGCTGGGTGGCCAGCGTATCGGATGCCGAGGGGGTTCGCATGGCCGCACCGCCACTGCCCCCCGCCGCCCCGCTGGAAGACGAACCCATCCGCCCGCGCAACCTGCTCGAACTGCTGCAGGGCATCGGCCTGCGCTGAGCCGGCACCACCGCTTCAGGCCCCTTTCGGCCGAGACCGTCGGATTGCAGCCGTTCAGGCAGCGCCCGGCATGGGGCGCAGGGCGTCGTCCTGTGGCGCCCTCCAGTCGCACGGCGCGCTCCATCAACGCGACCGTGCGCCATCGAACAAACACACACCGCGTTCGTCCCTAGGCTGGCAACTGTGTGGCGCCGCCCCTGCGCGCCGCACCGCCTCAGGAGCCCAGCCATGCCCTATGCCCGCAACGAAGACCTGCCGGACAACGTGACGCGGGTGCTGCCCGCGCACGCGCAGGACATCTACCGCGCGGCGTTCAACGAGGCCTGGGACCGCTACGCACGCCCGCAAGACCGCGAGGGTGACGCCAGCCGCGAGGAGACCGCTCACAAGGTGGCCTGGTCAGCGGTGAAGCAGAAGTACGAGAAACCTGCCGACCAAAAGACCGGCACCGATGCCGGCCAGTGGATCCCCAAAACCTGACGGGTGCCCACACCCGCACGCACCGAATCTGCACCCGCCCCGCGGGACCCGCATCCACCCCCAGGAGAGAAGCCATGAACGTATCCCACCCGCATGCCCCACCGGGCGCCCGCCTGCTACCGGCCCTCACCGTGCTCACCGCCGCGCTGGGCCTCGCCGCCTGCGGCGGCAGTTCCGACGACCCGGCGCCCCCGCCCGAGCCACCTGTGGCCTCGGCTTGCGAGGTGAATACCGGCAACGGCGGCATCGCCGTCGGCTCGGGCGTGCCGGGCGATCCCGCCCTGCCCGAACCGGCCTCGGACTACCGCAGCGGCCTGCAGCCGGTCAACGCCCGCACGCTCATGGTCGTCACGGCCAACCCGCTGGCCACCAAAGCCGGCTGCGACGTGCTCGTGGCCGGCGGCAGCGCGGCCGATGCGGCGGTGGCGGTGCAGATGGTGCTGGGTCTGGTGGAGCCGCAATCGTCCGGCATCGGCGGTGGCGCCTTTGCGGTGCACTACAACGCAGCCGACGGCACGGTGCAGACCTACGACGGGCGCGAAACCGCGCCCGCCGGGGCGACCGAAGACTACCTGCGCTGGATCAGCAGTACCGAACAGACGGCCCCCCTGCCCAGCGCGCGCACCAGCGGCCGCTCGATCGGCACACCGGGCACGGTGCGCATGCTGGAACTCTTGCATGCTGACCATGGCAAACAGGCCTGGGCCGGCCTGTTCGAGCCCGGCATCCACCATGCCACGGAAGGTTTCGCCATCAGCGGCCGAATGGCCAACGCCATTGCAGGCGCTCGCAACAACCTGTTGCGCGATCCGGACGCTGTGGCTTACTTCCTCACCCCCGCGCTTGAACCCCGGCCACTGGGCGAACGCATCCAGAATCCGGATTACGCCGAAACACTGCGCAGCATCGCCAGCGGTGGCTCGACCGCGTTCTACACCGGCCCGATCGCGGCCGACATCGTGGCGGAAATCAACCGCACCGAGGGCGGCCCGGCGGCTCCTGATCCCCTCACACCCGGCGCCACCACACTGGACGATCTGGCAGGCTACCAGGCCGTGCGGCGCGACCCGGTGTGCATCAACTACCGCATGCACAAAGTCTGCGGCATGGGTCCACCATCGTCCGGCGGCATCGCCGTCGCACAGGCGCTGGGCATTCTGGAAAACTTCGACATGAGCGCGCACGGGCCCACCAGCCTGGACGCCAACGGCGGAAAACCCAGCGTCATGGGCGTGCACCTGGTGAGCGAAGCCGAGCGCCTGGCCTATGCGGACCGCAACCGCTATGTGGCGGACACGGACTTTGTGTCGCTGCCCGGCACGGGTGGCGTGTCGTCCATGCTCAGCAAGGCCTACCTGAGCGAGCGCGCCAGCCTCATCAGCATGACCACCAGCATGGGGACCGCCCAGCCCGGCACCTTCAGCGGCGCGCTACCGATGGGCAGCAGCACAACGGAAGGCCGGGGCACATCGCATGTGTCCATCGTGGACGCGCAGGGCAACGCGGTGGCCCTCACCACCACCATTGAAGGCGGCATGGGTTCTTACCGGTTTGTGCGCGGCTTCCTGCTGAACAACGAGCTGACCGACTTCAGCACGGCGCCAGCGGACGCGACCGGACCCATTGCCAACCGGGTGGAAGGGGGCAAGCGCCCGCGCAGCTCGATGGCGCCCACGGTGGTGATGCGGCTGAACAACGACGGAACCACAGGGCCACTCGCCCTGGTGACCGGTTCGCCGGGCGGCGCGGCCATCATCCAGTACGTGGTGAAAACGCTGGTGGCGGCGCTGGACTGGGGCCTGGATGCACAACAGGCCACCTCCATGGTGAACTTCGGTTCGTCCAATTCACCCACCACCACCGTGGGTGGCGAACACCCGGCCATCAGCGACGCGACCGATCCCCTGGTCACGGGCTTGCAGGCCCTCGGCCACACCGTGTCCGTCAGCGGCCAGGGCAGCGGCGTGTCGACCATCCGGCGCCTGCCCGAGAACGCCAGCTACCGTTGGCAAGGCGGCGCCGATCCCCGGCGCGAAGGCTTGGTGCTCGGCGACTGAAGGTCCCCGCCCCTCGTGAAAAACGCCTCCGTGGGTTGATTCCACGGGGGCGTTTTTCTGGGTCACCCGAAGGCCCGGCCCGCGCGCTGTCGTGCGATCAGACCGCGACGTAAAGCACGTACAGGCGGCTCTCTTCCAGTTCGATGCGGGCGGACAGGGCCTGCCCCATCACGGTCAGCTCGGTTTCGAACTGGCCCACGGTCTGGGCGGTGGGCGGTTGCGATATCCAGGTGTGGATGAAATCGGCCACCACCTTGGCAATGCCGTTCATGTCCTGGCGCAGCGAGCGCACATAGCCGAGTTCTTCCGGGCGATTGGCCAGGATGCGTTCAAGGTACACATAGAAGTTGAGGTTCTCGACCAGGATGTGGTTCTGGAAGCCGCGCCGGAAGGCCATCAGATCTTCGGCAATGTGCGCCGTATGCCCCATCTGCGCCGCCGCGCTCAGGCGGGCGTAAATGTCCAGCAGATCCTGGTGATCGGCCTTGAGCTTGTCCACCAGCTCGGGCCGGTAGGGCATGGAAGAGGCCCCCACCACAGGGGCCGCGGCCGCACGGCGCTTGGACACCGTACTGGGCAGGCTCGGCGCCGCAGCCCTTCCCTCCTTGGGAGGCACCTGGGTGGACCCCCTGTTGCTCTGGAAGAACTTGGAAAAAAAGGACACCACGTACTCCCTTGGAAAACAGAATTCAGTCGATGTATGTAATTTGTAGTCACTATATACACACTACTGGCTGATCCAAGGCTCAAAAGACAAGGCCAGTCAGCTTGCACCGACTGGCCTTGTCTTGAAACGGGTGTTTTTCTGGAGGCGACCTGCGCTCAGCCTGCGCAGAGGCGGGCCCTGGCCTCTTCGTATTCGCGCTTGAAACGCGCCACCAGATCGGCCGCCGGCACCACCTCACGGATGGCACCGATGCCCTGGCCACAGCCCCAGATGTCTTTCCAGGCCTTGGCGGCGTTGGCGCCTTCGCCGGTGCTGAAGTTCATCTTGCTCGGGTCGCTCACCGGCAGGTTGTCCGGGTCCATGCCCGCGTTCTGGATGCTGCCCTTGAGGTAGTTGCCGTGGATGCCGGTGTAGAAGTTGCTGTACACGATGTCGTCGGAATTCGACTTCGTGATCATGGCCTTGTAGGCGTCGACCGCACGCGCTTCTTCTGTGGCGATGAAGGCCGAGCCGATGTAGGCGAAGTCCGCGCCCATGGCCTGCGCGGCCAGGATGGCGCCGCCCGAGGCGATGGAGCCCGAGAGCGCCACCGGGCCACCGAACCATTCGCGGATCTCCTGGATCATGGCAAACGGGCTCTTCACGCTGGCGTGGCCACCGGCACCGGCCGCCACGGGAATCAGGCCGTCGGCACCTTTCTCGATGGCTTTGTGTGCGAACACGTTGTTGATGACGTCGTGCATCACCACGCCGCCCCAGCCGTGCACGGCCGTGTTCACGTCTTCGCGCGCACCCAGGCTGGTGATGATGATCGGCACCCGGTACTTGGCGCACAGCGCCATGTCGTGCTCCAGCCGGTCGTTGCTCTTGTGCACGATCTGGTTGATGGCGAAGGGCGCCGCCGGGTTGTCGGGGTTGGCCTTGTCGTGGGCCGCCAGCGCCTCGGTGATCTCGGCCAGCCACTCGTCGAGCTGCGAGGCCGGGCGCGCGTTGAGCGCGGGCATGGAGCCCACCACGCCGGCCTTGCACTGGGCAATCACGAGCTTGGGATTGCTGATGATGAACAGCGGCGAGCCGATCACCGGGAAGCGGATCCTCTGCAGAACCGGGGGCAGGCTGCGGGCGGGTGCTGTCATGGAATCTCCTGGATGTAAAGGGAAGCGCGCCCGTGCGGTGCGGGCAAGGTGGCAGAACGCTGCCGGGATTCTGGATGGGCAGGCGGGTGCGCCCTGTCGCCACAGCAACAGGGCGCGGCGGCACGCGTCAGAACGCGTCGATGGCCAGTGCCGTGACGGCTACGGCACCCTCGACGATGGCGTCGCGCACGCCCGGCGCACGGCCCAGGATGTGGTCGGCGTAGAAGCGCGCGGTGGTGATCTTGGCCTGCATGAAGGCCGCGTCGGTACCGGCGGCCAGCTGATCCTCGGCCACCAGCAGCGCACGCGCCATCTGCCAGCCGGCCACCAGGTTGCCGGCCAGCATCAGGTAGGGCACGCTGCCGGCAAAGGCGGCGTTGGGGTTGGCGCGGGTGTTGGCGGCGATGAAATCCACCACGTCCACGAAGGCTTCGCGGGCGGCGGTGAGGCGCTTGAGCACCGCGCGGGCGTTCACGCTGTCGCGCACGCGCAACTCGGCTTCCGTCTTCTCGATCTGCGCGGCAATCGCCTTGGCGCCGGCGCCGCCATCGCGCGCGGTCTTGCGGCCCACCAGGTCGTTGGCCTGGATGGCGGTGGTGCCTTCGTAGATGGTGAGGATCTTGGCGTCGCGGTAGTACTGCGCCGCGCCGGTTTCCTCAATGAAGCCCATGCCGCCGTGCACCTGCACACCCAGGCTGGTCACGTCCAGGCTCATCTCGGTGCTGTAGCCCTTGACCAGCGGCACCAGGAACTCGTAGAAAGCCGCGTTCTGTTTGCGCGCCTCGGCGTCGGGATGGTGGTGCGCCGCGTCGTAGGCGGCAGCGGCCACGGCGGCCATGGCGCGGCAACCTTCGGTGTAGGCGCGCATGGTCATGAGCATGCGTTTCACATCCGGGTGGTGGATGATGGGCGCAGCCGCGCTCAGCGAACCATCGACCGGGCGGCTCTGCACGCGGTCCTTGGCGTAGCCCACGGCCTTCTGGTAGGCGCGCTCGGCGATGGCGATGCCCTGCACGCCGACGGCGTAACGGGCTGCGTTCATCATGATGAACATGTACTCCAGGCCGCGGTTTTCCTGGCCCACCAGATAGCCCACGGCCCCGCCGTGGTCGCCGTACTGCAGCACGGCGGTGGGCGAGGCCTTGATGCCCATCTTGTGCTCGATGCTCACGCAGTGCACGTCATTGCGCGCGCCCAGCGAGCCGTCGGCATTGACCATGAACTTGGGCACCACGAACAGGCTGATGCCCTTCACGCCTTCGGGCGCGCCGGTCACGCGGGCCAGCACGAGGTGGACGATGTTCTCGGCCATGTCGTGCTCACCGTAGGTGATGTAGATCTTGGTGCCGAACACCTTGTAGGTGCCGTCGGGCTGCGGCTCGGCGCGGCTGCGCACGGCGGCCAGGTCACTGCCGGCCTGCGGCTCGGTCAGGTTCATGGTGCCCGTCCACTGGCCACTCACCAGTTTTTCCAGGTAGACCGCCTTGAGATCGTCGCTGCCGGCCGTGATGAGTGCTTCGATGGCACCGTCGGTCAGCAGCGGGCAGAGCGCGAAGCTCATGTTGGCGCTGTTGAGGATTTCACCGCAGGCCGCACCGATGGTCTTGGGCAGGCCCTGGCCGCCGAAATCCACCGGGTGCTGCAGCCCCTGCCAGCCGCCCTCGGCGTACTGTCGGTACGCATCCTTGAAGCCCGGCGTGGTCGTGACCTGGTTGCCGCTGTGGTGGAACGAGGGGTTCTGGTCACCGGCCCAGTTCAGTGGCGCGATCACGTCCTGGTTGAGCTTGGCGCACTCCTCCAGCACCGCCTGCGCGGTTTCCAGGCCCGCGTCCTCGAAACCCGGCAAGGCGGCCACCTGGTCGATGCGGGCCAGGTGCTCGATGTTGAACAGCATGTCTTTCAGAGGGGCGGTGTAGCTCATGGTCTCGTCTCGTGGTTGTTCTGGGAAACGTCGGAAGCAGATACAGCAAGGGCATCGCGAACGATGCCCTTGCCTGGGTCAAAAAAATCAGAGCGCCTTGATCAGCTCGGGCACGGCATCAAACAGGTCGGCCTCCAGGCCGTAGTCGGCCACGCTGAAGATCGGCGCTTCGGGGTCCTTGTTGATCGCCACGATCACCT
>Ga0208490_100547_pt1 | contig 21909 bp, 7 predicted proteins | sample SubbioAug_CSWold_FD_184818 | JGI IMG/M metagenome (GOLD analysis project Ga0208490, IMG submission 184818) | Serpentinite rock and fluid subsurface biosphere microbial communities from McLaughlin Reserve, California, USA - CR11Aug_CSWold (SPAdes) | ecosystem: Environmental > Terrestrial > Deep...
GTCGTCTCCGAACCCGGCCCCGATGATGTCATCGCCCTCACCGCCATCAATGGTGTCATTGCCAAGGCCACCGCCGATGTTGTCGTTGCCAAGGCCGCCAAACACGATGTCATTGCCATCGGAGGCGGGAATTGAGTCATTCCCGTCGCCGCCCGTGATGCTGTCATTATCCAGCGTTCCCGGCAGGAACTCGGACCCGGCGGTGCCGTTCACGATGTTGAACTCTGGCTGTGCCCCGGTGCTGCTGATCGTGGTATTCCCGCCCGAGTTCTCGACATTGAAGGTGGCATTGCTGAAATCGCCTTCGAGCGTGATGGTCGTATCGGCCACCCCGTCGCCATCTGTGTCGACGTCCAGAATGGCAGAGCCAAGGGTCACGACGATATCGTCTGATCCGAACACGCTTCCGAGGATTTCCAGAAGGTCGTCATCCTGCCAGTCGTCGATGATGTCGCCATCAAGCTGTTGGGCTGTGCCGCTGACCGTGTCTTCGCCACCGCCAAGCATGATGAGTTCCGGCGCGCCGGTCGCGTTGATCTGATCCGACCCTGTCGAGCCGGGGACATTCACAAAGCTGCCACTGGAGTTGAAGTTGGAGGCCTGCATGTTGCCAATGAAAAGGCCGGAGTCAAAGACGAAATCGCCGGTATCGGCGATCCCGATCTTGATCTCGTTCAGCCCCGCTTGAATGGGGGCAATCACGGTGATCAGCCGCGAAAATCCGTCATATTCAGTGTCGAACCGCCCCGAAAAGAGGTTTGTGGGGTCGTTGATGCCGTTGTTGTTAAAGAAGTTGCCCGGTGTATTGATGCTCTCTCCGACGATCGAGAGGGGCTGACCGGGGTCATTGTTGAAGAGCGCAAAATTCTGTCCGTTCACGAAAACGGCTGCGATATCGACAAACTGGCTGTTGACGAATTCAGGGAATTCATCCGAGCCAAAGAAGAGGTCGAACGAGACTGCCGGGGCATCGCCGATGTCTGTCGCGTCAAAGGTGAATGTGATGACGGAGGCGTCATTGGTTCGCCCCGCCCCAGAGAACGCATCGCGCGCCGCCTCGTCGAGATCGGCATCGCCGGGTTCATCAAGGACCTCGGAAAAGGAGGCGGAGGTATTGCCAGAGCCCGGCCCGCTGCCGGTTGTCAGGAACACGCCGCGCTCGAGGTTGACCACGGGTGTGATCGTCTCGAACTGAGAATCGCCGTCCAGATCCTCGAGCCGGTTGATGGCAAAGCCATCGGGCAAGAGCGCGATGCCCTCGATTGCGCCGGTGAACGCGACATTGGTCAGGGTCAGATTGGGGTCAGAGACCAGAACGTCTGCGATCTGATCGAACCCCGAAGGCCCGATGATGGGCAGGCCAATGCCTGTGGTTGGTGCGTCGGAGAAGCGCAGAGTGGTCGTGCCCTCTTCAACCGATTGCACGAGGGTCGCGCCGAATTCGAAAGGGGATACAGAGAAGGCCGCGTCTTCTGTGCCGTCGCCATCGGTATCAATCGACACAGTCAGGCTATCTGCGCTGATGCTGACGATGGAACTGCTTGTAAGCCCGGTGATGCGAATTTCGTCCCCATAGGCAAGCGTCACGCTATCGCCATCAAGTTCGGCCGCCGACCCTTGGATCACATCCAGCCCAAAGCCGCCGTCGAGGATATCAGCCCCAAGCCCGCCATTCAGAAGATCATTGCCGTCATTGCCAAACAGGCTGTCGTTGCCGCCATTGCCAAGCAGGGTGTCCTGCCCCTCTTGCCCATTGATGAAATCGTCACCATCGAGACCCGAAATCGCATCATCCGTGCCAAAGCCGATCAGCGTATCATTGCCATTGGTGGCCGGAAACAGCTCTACCTCTGCGGTTGCAACGCCGGAAATCGCATTGGGCGAGAAGGCAACGCCGGGAGAGAAGGAGCCGCCGGGTGGAATATCAGCAAACCCGGCAGCCGCCACGACCGCCGCAAGTTCCGCCTGGGTAGGAACGGGGCCTGCAAAGAGCGGCACGGTATCCAGTTGGAACAGAAAGGTTTCGCCCGATAGGTCATTGGTGAAGCCGATGAACTGCGCCATCGCGCCATCAAAGGAGAGCTCGGCCATAATGCTCTCGAACTGGCTGTCGAAAAAGTCGGGATCAAGATCCTCCAAGCGCGTCTCGAAGAGGTCGCCTTGTGTCACAACAAGATCGCCCTCAGGCTCGGTTGGATCAACGGTGGTCGAAGTATAGGTGAATTCCAGATCATCACTTCCCAGCAGCTCAAGTGTCGCTGGTTGAAGGCCAACGATACTGTCCCCGGCCGTAATGAACTGAAACCCCGTTAAGGTGAAAAGCGTTGCCATGTCTAAGCCCCCAAGACTATGGAAATAAATATTAAAAAGTGGGCTTTCGGATGGACATCACAAAAACGTGAACCGATTCCCACAGCCAGAGTTTAGACGGGAAGACGTGATTTTCAATGTTATACGCCCGGTTTGTTGCCGCGAGAGGGGGCGCGCAGCAACAGGCCGGTGGTGAACAGACATTTTGGCGGGTGGCTCAGAACCTTGCAGCGAGGTCTGCGACGCCCTTGGGCAGGTCGGGCCAGACCGGGTTTTCGCCGCTTTCAATCGCGCGGCGGCATTCGGTCTGCATCTCCGCGACCCATGCTTTCCAGCCCTGCGCCAGCGTCAGATCGCCGTCACGCAAGCCAGAGGCGGCAAGGGCAACGGTACGCGGTGCACCGTCCAGCACGGCGGCGGTGAAGACGATCCCGGCTTGGGCGATGTTCATCTGCGTGGCCTCGGAGCCGACGGCAAGGATGCGCGCGCGGCAGTCGGTCTTGATCGCCGTGGCGCGCGCCAGAGCGGCGGCTTGGGCCTTGGCCTCGGCGGTGACGGCCTGGGCGAAATCAATCTGCATCGGGGGTCTCCAACTCATAGGGCGGCAGGGCCACGGGACCGTCGCCCGTAAGGGTGAGGGGCGCGGGAAAGAGCGTTTCTTGCGGCGCGTTGGCCCCGTGCGGCAGCACGAGCGTGAGGCGCAGCGTGCCGCCCACCCGCTCGACCGGGCCTGCAAACCAGTCGCTTGCGATGGCCTCGGGTGGCAGGGTTGCGCCCTCGGGCAGTGGCGAGAAATCGAATACCTCGCCGTTGATCCTAAGCGCATCATCAGTGCGACTGAGCGTCAGAGGCGTGTCGCGGCGGGCGGGGGAAAGGGTGATTTGCATGCGTGTCTCCTTTAGGACCAGCGGCCAAGGGCAAACAATCGTGTTGAAACCGATGAGCGAATGCCCCCAACTGTCCAGTTGTTGAACGTCAGGGAGGCGTTGCTCACCCCGATCGTTGTCGGGTTTCCGAACCGCGGCGCGCCTATGGTCGGGGTGATTGCAAGGCCATCCACCCCGGCGAAGACCGCCGGATAGGTCCAGACCGTTTCCGCGGCACCGTCTGATGTGAGAGTGCCGGTGCAAATCTGCGTGCCATCCGCAAATCGAATATACCGCCCGTTGGCGTTGCTGCCGCGTTCGATCACAGCCCCTGTCGGCACGCTGCCAGACATCGACACGGTGCCAAGGATATTCGCCTTGCGATAGACATCCGCGCCGAGTGCCGCGCCTTGGGCCCCAACGGTCAAAACCCGCCCCGGCGTGGTATCATTGGCCGAAGATTGCAGGGCGGCGCCGCTGAGACGCCCGGTCTGGGCATTGACGCGCAGCGCCTCGGTCCAGTTGACGCCATCGGCGGTGACTTTGATGGAAAAATCATCCTGCCCGGCGGTGCCCATTTCCGCGCGCCCGGCAAAGCCGGTTTGAAACAAGAGGCTTGCGGTAGCACCCGCTTCGGCCTTGTTGATCTTGAGTTGATGCCCCGCGCCTGCATGGGTGAGCAAGGTCGCCTCTGCCGCCACGCTCAGACGGTTGAGCGCATCGGCATCGGTGGCGATGCCAAGCCTCTCAAGCCGCTCTGGAATGCTGCGCCACGTGCCATCCCGATAGAGGCGCAGATCAGCAGAGTCGCGCGCGGTTGCAATCCAGCCCTCTTGCGGCGCAACAAAGCCCCAGGCTTCGCCGAGAAAGACGGCGATTTGCCCATCCTGTCCGGCCCAGACCCCCATTGCCCCTTGGCCAAGGGCATAGCGCGCGCCGGTCTCGGGGGCGGCGGGCGGTTCGGTGGCCTCGAACCCGTCCAGCACCATCTGGACCAAAAGATCCAGCCGCTGCACAGCCTCATTATAGGTCACATGCTTTTGCGCCTGTGACGGGGCGATAAATGGCAGGTCTAGGCGGGCTGATACATCCGACATCGGTCTCTCCAGAACGGTTGCGCAGAGGAGAGACTCGGGAAACGGGATTACCAACCCCTTAACAAACGGGGCGATGGTGGGCTATCTATCTGATTATAAGTTCAAAAATGTCCGGCTGGACGGCCGTTGTATTGCCGCAACCAGCACCGATCAGACGGCAAGAGCGCACCTGTGGCACACCACTGAGGTCGGCGTTGGCAGTGGCAACGTCGAGATGAGCCCCTCACCGATTTTGCCCAAGAGCGCCCCGGAGAGTGTGTGGGCCTTTTATCCTTTGAACAGGCTTCAACTTCCGGCGTATTTCATCACGATGTCCGCGAACTGCTCTGCTGGTAGAACCGGCGGAATGAGGGTCAAGACCTTTCCGTCCGCATCGAGCAGGAAGATATGACTGCTATGGGCATAGATGGGCCCATACTCTGGATGATCCATGACCTTTTCAAAGGTGATCTGAAACGCACTATAGGCTTTGCTCAACGCCTCGGGATTGCCGGTCAGGCCAATAAGATCCGTCGAGATTTCAGCCAAGGCGGGCCCTATCGTCTTGGGCGTGTCCAACTCCGGGTCTATGGTGATCATGATCGGGCTGACTGAAATGCCACGCTGTTTCACAAGCTCTGCGGCATCCACCATCATTGGCAGGGCCGCACTGCAGATGCCGGGGCAATTGGCATAGCCAAAGAATACAAGCTGCATCCGACCGTCCGGATCAGTCTGGGTGCGAGTTTTGCCGGTATGGTCGACAAGCTCGAACGTGCCGCCCAGTTTCCATGGCAGTGCCGTCACTGGATCCGATGGCGCAAGGACGGGCGGTGCTGCGTGCTTTTCAGGGCCATGCGCCAATGCGCCGGATGCCAAGCCGCTACAGGCCACGGCCAGCAGCAGAGTTCGGAGTTTCATTCAAACAATTCCTTGATGAATTGCTGTTCTTCTTCAACGCCGATGCCGGTGTAGCCATGTGCGGCAATCTCTGCGTTGACGCGCGGATCGCGGCGGAACCATGGCCCCTTGCCATCCGCCTCGGGGTGGTTTGCTGCCCATACGTCCGTCCAGCGGTTGGCGGCGGTCCATTCGGCATCGCCCAGAGCGCGGATCTTTTGCACCAGATAGATATTCGTCGCCTTAAGATCGGGATCTTCGATCAACAGGCCGTCAACCTCGACCTGCTTGCCACAGAATGGCAATATGTCAACCGCCGCCCCTGAGAACGCAGCCTGCGCGTTCTTGTTGGGATAGACCAGAACATTGTCGGCGTTGCGCAGCAAACCCATTTGGCGCACCCCGCCACCGCAATCTGTCGGGCAATCGCCGGTCAGTTCGCACAGAATATCCACCACCTTGGCCTCAAACCGCGCGGGTTGCTCGGCGTAGAGGTTCCATGGTTTCGCCTCGGACCCTTGGGAAAAATCCTGCGCGCCAGCAGGAAGTGCCATGCCGGTGAACGCGAGCATCATCAGAACATGTTTCATTGTGCGTCCCCTCACTGAGCTGGCTTTGGAATGGCGAACGGCGGAACTACCCCGTAATCCTCGTGGTTGAGTTTTGTGATCCCGTGATCCGTGACCACTTCCTCTACCACCAGATAATTCAGCCCGTCGCGATGATAGAGCAGGCCATCCGCCGTAATCTCGTGGCTGGCAAGGCGCAGCTGCGTATCGCCCCCGGCAGAGCCGTCGTCGCCCGCAATCTTGAGCACCATATAGACCTGACCGTCATCGCCTAGCAGGCCCACAGGGATGCCCCCAGCCGAACACCAGAGCGCACAGGTGTGATGCGCCGTGCCGGTTACCGCGTCCGGGCCGCCCATCACGCCAGAGTAATAGCACCAGGTATCAATGATCTCGCCCCGGACCTGAACGCGTTCACCCTCGGCCGCAAGTGCGGCCAGAGGCATAGGCAGCATCATTGCCGCCAAAAATAGTTGCTTGCGCATGGTTCTACCTCTCAGGCTACGCAGTCTTGTCTGGGAAGCTAACCACTCATTGCTTGCAACAGCCAAATAAAGTTTCTGTCAGGTCAGGTGAGGAATGGCCCAAGCGAGCCACTCCGCGCCGACGGAAACGTCGAATATCTCGCGCCAACCGGGGGGGCTGTATATGATGTAACGCGGTCAAGCCGGGCGGTTCTGGACGCCAGCATATCGCGCGGCTGCTGGCGGGTATATCATTGAAAGTTAATTATTTTATCGGGGGTGCCAGTCTTGGAAACATTCGACCCGCCCAAGCAGATCCCAGTCTCATTTAGCCGTGTGATCGGCCGCCTGTTTTGGAAGCGGAATTTCAAATTTCGTTGGTCTATATGTCATGACATTCGATTTGGCGGTTTAGCCGGTGGAGGGCCGCAAACTGCGCATAGGATGCTGCTGAGCGAGATATGCTGTGAGAATGGCCGCCTCTATAGGGCCATTCATCGCGGGAAGGTGGGGCGCGCTCTTGTCGATAACGCTGGCCTTCGCGCCGGTGTTCTTTGTTCTCTTCATTTCGCTAAAGACATATGGCGGCGAGGATGGTTTGATCGTGTGGCGCACAAAAGGCCTGCAAGGGCTGAACATGAAGGATCAAGCGACGTTGCACTGGGTGGTTTTGGAGATTGCCGGTATCCGCCAAAACGAGCGCCGGATGACTGCGACAGCGCCCCTGTGCCATCGACCGAGCGAGGGGTTTATTTGATGAGACTGGTTCTGGTTGGTTGGGGGGCCATTGGATCGGAAGTTGCGCGCCTTTTGAAGGAGCGCGCTGCGCCGGTCGATCTGGTTGGGGTTGCTGTGCGTGATACTGCGCGTGATATGGGCGTGCCGCTGATTGATGACCCCGCCGCGCTGGCCACGCTGACACCCGATCTGGTGGTTGAGGCGGCGGGCCGGGCCGCGGTGATGCCATGGGGCCTTGCATCCTTGAGCGCGGGGGCCGATTTCGTGCCTGCCTCGACCTCGGCCTTTGCCGATGAGGGAACGCTTGAGGCACTTTTGGACGTTGCGCGGCGCAACAGGCGGCAGGTGCTGATTCCGCCGGGGGCGCTGGGCGGCATTGATGCGCTGGCGGCGGCGGCGCGGTTGCCGCTGGCGTCAGTGGTTCACGAGATTGTCAAACCTGCCCCTGCCTGGCGCGGGACTGAGGCCGAACGCCTGTGTGACCTGTCCGGCCTGACCGCGCAGCACTGCTTTTTCGATGGCACAGCCCGCGAGGCGGCGCGGCGCTTTCCGCAGAATGCCAATGTGGCGCTGATCACTGCGTTGGCGGGGCTGGGCCCCGACCAAACCCGGCTTCGCCTGATCGCCGACCCCAATGCCACGGGCAACCGCCACCGCGTGACAGCGCAGGGCGACTTTGGGCGGATGGAGATTGTGCTGGATAACCTGCCCCTTGCCAGCAATCCGAAATCGTCAGCGTTGACGGCGCTGTCGCTGGTGCGGTTGATCGAGAACCGGGCCGGACCGCTGGTGATCTGATGCCGCGAGCGGCTGTGCAAAACTCGGCCATGCTTGCAGCGCGATCAGCCTGCGGCGGGTGGCGTAATGGTCGCCCAGCTTGACCCTTTGGGGGGCAGGGGGGGCGTGGATGTGTATCGGGCGGTTGGCCGCACCTTGCGATCCTATGCCAAGAATGGCTTTTTCATGCTTGGTGCTCTGGCGCGATAGGGGGGGGCGAATAGATATGACCCAGCCGGACAGCGGTTCGTGTAAATCATAATGCCAAAACGGTACTTGATCATGCGCCAAACAACCTGTGCGGACGCGTGGATTATTTCAGTTCACTGAACAATCATAGGTAGTTTCTTTACTGACCTGATTAAGTATCTGATTTTTATATGTAAAGCCAAACTTTCAGCATGGCGCGGGCGCAGAGACAGCTCTGGCCTGACAGGCTCTGGGAGAGCTGTCGGGCCAAAGCACATCTCAGGGGAGTTTCTAATCCATTGAATCAAGGCGTGTTTTGGTGACTGAAAAAGCGATTGACCCGAAACGACAGGGGGACGCCCCATCGGGTTCTCAGAAAAGATTTTCAGCCTATGCGGTATTAACGAATTTTTTACTTTCCTTTGAATTGAAAATTCGCAAGTTTTGGGTTTCAGAAAGCATTTTTTGTTCAAAAACACATAACAAATGCAAGTTTCATTCTTGTTTGCTGGGGCGCGAAATGGTTACGTTCGAGTGGAGCAAGCGTCTTTCGATCTTAACGAGTATCTTTCGTAGCGTTGAGCAATGTTCGAGTGTGAGTGACCGACTGTTTCAATCTCAAGATATGGATTTTTCATCACTGTCCTAGAATTCATCAGCACCAAGACAAAACACTACAGAATCACACGGAAATAACCCGCATTTTCAGGTGCTTAGGCACTTTATGCGGATGGAAGACTGCGGCCGGAGTTCAGTCTGAACTTGGCGTCAGGTGGGGAGGCACGACATTACTAGCTATCGATCAATGGCCCAAGGTTCAGGGCTATCTTCCGTAAGACCCAAGCTGCATGTGGATTTGTGCAGAGGGTTACGCGGTAGCCCGGGAGCAGCAGATGCCACTGGCGGGCCGAATTCGGTCCATGCCTTGGCATTATACAGTGACCCCAGTTCAGGCGCGCGCGACGGGCCAAGCCTTAGACATCACGCAGGCAAGACCACGGCAGACCTGTTGCCGGGCTAGTCCGGAAGCAGGCAGCCTAGCGTCCCTTGTCCTTCCATCACGCTTATCCCGGCCATCCATCATGGTGCCGCCGGGAAAGTTCCTTACTGACCGATCAGGAGAATTCCCAATGGCTAACGTTGACGATTGTGCGGGTTTCTTAGGCCAATTGGCAGATGTTGCCATTCGCGCGCGGGCAAAGCGCGACCCTCAATAATTTCAAATTTCATGGCGCAAGCGGGGCATCACCCACCGCCTGCGTAAGCACAGATCACGCCGCAGAGCGCGGCATCAAAAAATAAAGCAGGAGCATCACCAATGGCTTTTTCAGTTGAATACGCAACCTCCACCGGCACCATCAATACGAACGAGCTCGCATTTGAGCTTTTGAATGGCACCACTACGTCCACTACGTCCGAGACCGTCAGCTTGTTCGATCCCAATTTGTCTGGATTGACGGGGGACGGTTTCGCTGTGCGCTTCAAAGGCGTTGTAGATTTCTTTGAAGGAGGTAACTGGACCTTTGGTCACGACGCTGATGATGGGTTTGTTCTGTTTGTCGACGGTGTGATTGTTGCGCAGCGATTTTCGGGCACTGGTATCAATCCTGGTTGGTCGACATCTTCCGTCGTCAACCTCACCGCAGGCCTGCACAATGTCGAGGTGCTCTATTGGGAGAATACCGGCGGTCAGGACGTTTTCCTGACGGCACGAGCACCATCGGGGGGGAGCGCTACCCAGATTGGTGCTGTCGGCGGTTTGACCGTCACTGAAGGCAGCTTCGCGGATGGTGTGCTGCTTTCGGATACATCGGCCGATGCGGACGGCAACCTTGCGGTTGCTTTTGATCATGGCGATGCCGTGCTGAACGGGACCGATGCCGCGGGCGATCAAACGCTGACCGTGACTGGTATTGACGACGATCAGGCATCGGTTGTGGTGACCGTCTCGGATGGCACCACAACAGTGACAGCAACCCTTGGCACGATTGCCGATGGCAGCGCCACGGCGACCCTTTCGGCGGCGCAACTCGCCACTTTGTCGGACGGCACGCTGACGGCAACGGTGACGGTGACGGATGTGAACACCAACGTTGCAACCTCAACCGATACCATTGCTCTTGACACGATTGCCGATGCCGCGCCGAACCTCTCTGTCGCGTTCGAGGGCGCAGGGGTGGACGACTCGACCTTCAACGCAGGAGAGGCAATTCAGGTTGCATTCAGCGGCATTGATGCCGATGCGACAGGGATTTTGACGATCACATCCACTGGTGGCGGCTCGGTTGTTGTTGAGGGGCTGACCAGCGTGTCATCCAGCCCGATTTTGCTTGATTCCATGCAAATGGATGCGCTGAGCGACGGCACGCTTTCCGTCACGTTGGCCGTGACCGATACGGCGGGCAATACGGCGCAGGTACAGTCGAACGGCTTTGATCTGGACGCCAGCGCCCCTATGATTGCGTCCGTGACCCTTGCGGGGGGCTCTGGCGTTGAAGGCACCGTGATTGACGGTGATGTAGGTGGCTCTGTCACGCTGACGATTGCGTTCAACGAAGCGATGGATACGGCTGTTGATCCGACGGTCACTCTGGATGCGGAGTCTGCCAGCAGCTTTACCGAAACCGCGCGCGCATGGTCGATGGATGGCTTGAACCTGACGATCACCTATACGGTTGTGGATCAGAACGTCGATCTGGCCGCGATCACAGTGGGTGTCTCGGGTGCGCAGGACGTGGCGGGCAATGTGATCTCTGCTGTGTCCGAAGTGTCCACCGGCACCGCGATTGACACCGAGAGCACAGCCTCTGAGACCGAGTCCGTCACGATTGCCGAAATCCCCGATCAGGATGCTGCGACCACGGGCACGCCCATTGTTCTGGCCACTTTGTCAGGTTCTGATGGCACGACCTATGCCCTGACAGGGGAAGCGGCGGTTAACGCGCATGTCGAGATTGTCAGCGATGGCGAGGGCGGATACCTGCTCCGGATCATCGACACCGAGGCCGCGCGCGGGTTCTTTGACCGCGAAGAGAACGGCCCGAGCTTTGACATTTCCGTGACCGGTACGGATAACGCGGGCAACACCACCGCGTCGGTCCTGTCGATCACGCTGACCGATCTGAACGATGCGCCGGAACTGGTGCCGGGTGAGAATGATCTGACCGGAACGGTGATCGAGCGCGAAGATGGGGTGCTTGGCGAGAATGCCACGCCCTTTGGCACCACCGGCACCTTTGGTGTGCATGACGACGATGTGGCCGATAGCCACTCGGTCACGGTGTCCAATATTTCCAGCACCAATGGCACCTTCCTTGGGGTGTTCCAGGCAGGATTCTCTGATCCCATTCAGGGCGATGGCAATGGCACGGTGCAATGGACCTTTAACATCGGCGCACCGATCACCAATCCGACGGTCCTTGCGGCCCAGATGGCGATTGTCGATGCGCTGGCCGATGGCGAGAGCATCACGCAAGTCTATGATGTGACGACGACCGAAACTGTTGGCGGCCTGAGCTTTGTCCAGCGGATCGTGGTTACGATTGAAGGCAGCAATGATGCGCCGGTTATTTCCGGCACGGCCGTTTCGGCGGATCTGACTGAGGTTGTCGATGACGGCAGCAGTGACCAATTGCTGACGGCGACGGGCACGTTGACCGTGGTGGATACCGACACCAGCGACACGGTAACGGTCGCAGTGTCCTCGGTGGCCACATCGGGCAGCTTTGAGGGCACGAACCCGCTCGACAATGCCACCCTGTTGGCGATGCTGGAGGTCGTGGCGGGCGACGGCACTGTCGGCATCCTCGGCTCTGAGACCGACGCGATGGCGGCGGATGCGACTGCGGGCTCGGATTTCACCTGGCAGTTCAGCGCAGGCAACCTGGAAAGCTCGCCGTTTGATTTCCTGCCTGCGGGTGAAACGCTGGTTCTGGAGTACACGCTGACGGCAACGGACGATTCCGAGACCGCGAACGCGACCGATACGCAGGTTGTGACCATCACCATTACCGGCACGAATGACGTGCCGCAGATCGGAGCCAGCAGCACTGCCGCGACCACAGTGGTCGAAGCGGGCGGCGTCGAGAATGGTGGTGAAGGCACAGCACAATCCACAGGCAATCTGTCGGCGGATGGCAATTGGACCGATGCCGATGATGGCGAGGCCGCAGCCTTGGTTGTGAGCGAGATCGCCTTTGGTGAAACCAGCGTACCGGTTGCCGTTGAGGGGGAAACCGAGATCGCAGGCACCTATGGGTCGCTTTTTGTCAGTGCCGATGGCAGCTATCGTTACGTGCTGGATAACACGCTGGCCGCGACACAGGCGCTGAATGCTGATGAAGATGTAACCGAGGTCTTTGACTACACAATCGCCAACAATGGCGGTGGCCTGGGCAATGAGGCAAGCGCGACGCTGACCGTCAACATCACAGGCGCAAATGACACGCCGGTGATCAGTTTTGCCGAAGGGCAAGAGGTTGGCACGGTCGAGGAGGAAGGCGTCGACTCTGAGAACGCCGCCATCAACACGCCACCGACCACCGCAACCGGCACGCTGACTGCGGATGATGTGGATGCCGAGGACGCGCCAGTCGATCTGATCTGGAGCGCTGGGGCTGATACCATGGCTGGCCAAGCACAGACAGATTCCCTCACAGTTGAAGGGGTTTACGGCAGTTTTGCGGTAGATGCTTCGGGCAATTGGACCTTCACGCTGGATAACACCGCCGAAGCGGTTCAGTCGCTTCACGACTCGGACTCCGTCTCGGAGACTTTCACGGTCACAGTGACCGACGCTCAGGGCGCAACAACCACACAAGACGTGGTGATCACCATCAACGGCACCAATGATGCGCCAGTGATCGTTGCGAATGGCGGGGCCGACACCTCGGTCACCGAGCTGGGCATCAGCGCGGATGCGATAGATGGGCCTGAAGGCCCGATCCCCTCGGGGGATTCAGTAGCCTCGGGCAGCTTCTCGGTGTCGGATGTCGACACCGGTGGTACAGATCAAGTGATCTGGTCGATCACCGGGGTGAATGGCGAGGCAATCGAGCACTCCGTGGCAAATGGTTTTGCCGCAGAGGCGGTTGGCACCTATGGGTTCCTCTCGTTGAACAGCGCTGGTGAATGGTTCTATGAGCTGGACGATCGCGACGAAGACACCCAGGCGCTCGCCGCCGGTGTTGAGGTCACCGATACCTTTACCGTGCGCGTGGCCGATGGGCTGGGCGGCTATTCCGAAGAGACGGTAACCGTTACCGTGACCGGCACCAATGATGCGCCCTCGATTGAAATCTTTGGGGGTGAATTGGCGGGTCCGTTGGGGGCGGATTCAGCCTCGGACATTCTCGTGGAATCCGATGCCATAAACCTGACTGCCAGCGGCACGCTGACCGTATCGGATGTGGATGCGAATGACACGGTTGCAGTAACTGTCACTGCCGTATCGGCATCGGGCACATTGGGCGGCTTTGCAGCGGATGACGCGGCGCTTCAGGCCATGATGACCATCAGCGCAGGTTCCCCGCTTGAGACGGGTGCTGGCAACGCAAGCGGTCAGATCACCTGGAGCTTTGATAGCGGCAGCGAAACGTTCGACTATCTTGCTGCGGGCGAGAGCATCACGCTCGACTTTACCGTGACTGCCAATGATGGCGACGCGACCGACACTCAGACTGTGAGTGTCAGGGTCAACGGCACCAATGACCGGCCCGAGATTCTGGTCGGGGATGGGGATTCAGCCACAGGTGAGGTGACGGAATCAACAGGTCTGATGGGGGAAACCCTTGATACCGCAGGCACGTTGAGCATCGCCGATGCCGATCTGTCGGATACGCACAGCGTTTCTGCAAGCCGCTTTTCAGTGACATGGACGGATGTGAATGGGGCCGACAATCTTGGCACCGCGTCGGATGTGACACCGCTGCCCGAGGGGCTAGAGGCGGCGCTGGATGAGGCCTTTGCTGCTGCCATCAACTCTGGCGATGCGCGGCAGGTCGACTGGAGCTTCAGCCTTGCCGATAGCCTTGCCGATTTCCTAGGGGCCGGTGAGACGCTGACGGTGGTTTATGATGTCACCGTGAATGATGGCGGGGCGTTTGACGGCACGGATGAGGACGGCAATGAAAATTCGGTCTCTGCCGTTCAAAAAGTCACGATCACGATCACCGGCACCAATGATGCGCCGATTGTTGTGGCCGATGTGGTAAATGAGTTTGTCGAGGGTGACGCGCTGGTCATCGACGAAGACAGCGTGTTGGATCAGGTTGCACTGACACCTGAAGCGACCGTTACCGTCAACCTGCTGGGCACCGGTGACGATAGCACCGATGAAATCTGGGTGACCACTGTCACCGAACTGGACGCCAACGACACCCGCGCGATCACCGGGACAACCAGCGTGTCCGCCACGGGCGATATCCCCACAGGATTTGTTGCGGCGGATGCCCAAGCGGCGTTTGACCTTAGCGACGCCTTGAACGGGGTTGTCACCTTTGACCGCAACGCGGCCGTGTTTGACGCATTGGACGATGGTGAATTCATTGATGTGGCGCTGACCTATACGGTCACAACCACCTCGCCAGACGGCATCACCACGACCGATAACGAAGTGACAACGATCATCCGGGTCAACGGTGCGAATGATGCGCCCTACATCGTGGAAGAGGATGATTTTGCAGCCTCTGTGACCGAGCTGCCGGATTTGGACGCAGGCGAGAATGCCGCGCGCCCGACTGTAAATGGCTCTATCACGTTCAATGACGTTGATCCGGGCGATATTTCGGCGCTTCAGGTTACAGTTGAACCTGTGCAAGACGTTGGTGAGGGTGCCGCGCTTTTGGCGAATTATGTCGGCACATTCTCGGCGGGCTTTGTTGCGCCGACCGGCACATCGGTCGCTGAGGCTGGCGAGGTGTTCTATAGCTTCGACATCAATGATCTTGTGCTCGACACTCTGACCGCAGGCGAGACCTTTACCCAATCCTACCAAGTGTCGATCTCGGATGGCACGGCCACCACGAGCCGCAATATCGTGCTGACCTTTACCGGCACGAATGACGCGCCAGTCATCACCGCGACAACCGGCGACCTGGCCCTGACCGAAGATCAGGGTGTTGTCGACAGCGGGTCTGTGACTACGCAGACGCTGACCGGCACCATCAGCTTTGACGATGCCGATACCTCGACCCTGCCGGCCAGCGGTGGCGCGGGTGGTGCGGATACCCATACCGTTACGGCGGAAGTGACCTCTGTTGCATTGGATTCCGAGGTCGACGAAGCCTATGCAGGACCGACAGGTTCGTTGTCCTTTGATGCCACGGCGGCAAACGTCTCTGATGCGGTTGGAAACACTGTCGGTTGGTCGTTTGAAATCACCGATGGGCAGTTTGATTTCCTCGCTGCCGGAGAAGTTCTGAGCATCACCTATACGGTGACGGTTGAGGACAATAACGGCGGCACCGATACACAAGACATCACCTTTACCATCACTGGCACGAATGACCTGCCGGTTATCAATGTTGCTGAGTCTGACGTTGAGATCAGCGGCGATGAGGATGCGGTGGGAATTTCCGGCACGGTGCTGGCCACGGATGTGGACGGCGACGAGCTGAGCTTTGCGCTTGCGGATGGTGGTAGCCCGGAGAACGGGTCGGTGACCGTGAACACAGATGGCACCTACACCTATGTTCCGAATGCCGATTTCAACGGGACGGATGCCTTTATGGTCGCGGTTTCCGACGGCAATGGCGGCACCGATACGGTAGTGGTCAGCGTCACTGTCAACGCGGTGAACGATGCCCCGGTGAACACCGCGCCCGAGACCTTGAGCACGGACGAGGATACCGCTGTGGCCTTGACCGGGTTGTCAGTGTCGGATGTAGACGCCGGTGAGGGCACGATTACCGTGACCCTTGCGGTTGCCGAAGGCGCGGGCACGATTGCGGCGTTGGATGCTGGTTCGGTTACGGTTGCGGGGTCGGGGACGAATTCGATCACGCTGACCGGGACGTTGGCGGATATCAACACCTATCTGGCAAATGAAACGACACCGGTCTTTACGCCTGCGCAGGATGCGAATGGCGATGTGACCTTGACCATGACCACGGATGATGGCGGCAGCACCGGCGAGGGTGGCGCACTGACCGACATCGACACGGTGACGATCACGGTGAACCCGGTTAACGATGCGCCGGTTGTGGAGGGGCCCGTATCGGCAGAGCAGACCGAGGATGCAGAGGGCTTTACCGTCAATCTCCTGAGCGGTGCGTCGGATGTCGACGCGGATGACGTGCTCAATGTGTCCGGACTGATGCTTGACAGCGGTGACGACAGCGGCGTGACGGTGTCTTCGGACGGCAACAGCCTGACGGTTGATCCCGATGCCTATACCGCACTGGCGGTGGGTGAGAGCGAAGTGATCACCTATAGCTACACGGTGACGGATGGAAATGGCGGCGAGGTCTCTCAGACCGCGACGATCACCATCACCGGGGCAAATGACGGCCCGGTTCTGGAGGACGTGACGACAGCACCGGCAATTGTCGATACGGCTGGCGATGACTCGCTGTCTTCGGTTTCGGATACGCTGGTTGGGTCGGATGTCGATAATGGGGCGGTTCTGACCTACGCGATCAGCGGCCAAGAAGCCGTAATGGGCCAGACTTCCCTGGAGGGTAAGTATGGGACGCTGACGGTCTTCTCTGATGGCAGCTATACTTACACACCTGATGCGGCACTGTTGCAGGGGTTGGCCGCAGATGCCGAACCGGATGAGACCTTCACGATTGTTGTGACTGATGAGCACGGTGCGTTCGATACCGCGACGTTGACGGTGGATATCACCCCGGCCAATGACACGCCGGAACTGGCCGCGGTCGATGCCATCAACATCATCGACACAGCCGCCGCGGATGATTTTGCAGCACAAGGGGGGACTCTGTCTGCCACGGACCGCGACAGCGGGCATGTCGATGCGATGGTGTATTCGATTGCGGGGCAGGAGGTTGCGGAAGGTGCGACATCGCAAACCTTCTACTTTGATCGTGTCAGCAACGCGGTCGTGACCGAAGCCCCGTTGAACGGTGTGGAGTTGGGCACGCTGACGGTGCAGTCGAGTGGCGTTTACAGCTTTGAGCCGAATGATGCGGGTATCAACGGTCTGCGTGCTGATCAGAACCCCGTCATCACGACCACGCTGCGCGCGACAGATCCGCAAGGGGCCACGTCCGAGACTGGGCTGGTGATCAACATTGACGGTGTGAACGATAACCCGACCATTACCGGAACCGATCCTGAGGTTGACCAAGGTGTGGTGAATGTGGCCGCCAAGGAGCAGGCGGAGGCGGACGAGGGCGATCTGGTTGTCGTGTCTGGCACCATTTCGTTTGCCGATGTCGACAGCAATGGCATCCCCAGCTTTGGCTTTGCGGCGCTTGCGCCGGGTTTTGTGGGAACGATCCAGTTTTCACCCTCGGGCGAAACCGTGGATGAGGGGACATTCACATGGACCTTCAGCATTCCCGATGCCACGCTCAATGCGCTGGCCGAAGGTGAAGCCCTCGGCACCAGCCCGCAGGTCTATGACATCACCGTCAACGATGGTGATGGGGGATCGGTTGTTCAGCGGGTTTCGATTGCGATTGTCGGAACCAATGATGCGCCGGTGATTGCCGGGGCTTTGGGGGGCGGTCTGGCGATTTCAGGTGCCGCAACTGAGGCCGCGGATGGGGCGATGGATGCGACCATCACGACCTCTGGCACGCTGTCGGTTTCCGATGAAGATACGCGGGATGAGGTGACCGTTTCGGTGACCGGGGCAGTGGTATCTGGTGGGACCTTTGAGGGCACCGTGCCTTTGGACAGCGCAGCACTTGCCGCGATGATGCAACTGGCGGCGGGTACTGCGGCGGAGACCGGCTTTGGTGACACCGTGGTTTTGGGTGCGGATGGCACTGGCTCTGACTTTACGTGGGCCTTTACATCGGGTGCCTCTGGCGATGCGGCGTTCGATTTCCTCGCTGCGGGTGAGACGCTGGTGGTCACCTATACCCTGACCGCAGACGACCTGTCCGAGACCGACAGTGCAACCGACACTCAGACCGTGACGATCACGATCACCGGGACCAATGACAGCCCTGTCGCCTCGGCGGTGGATGGGGTCACGGTTGCAGAGGATCTTGATGCAGCCACGGTGATTGCGACCGCGTCGGGAACCGATGTCGATCTGAGCGATGCGCTGAGCTACAGCATTTCCGCCGGGAACGATGCTGGTCTCTTTGAGATTGACACCACCACAGGCGACATCTCACTTGTGGCGGGTCAATCGCTGGATGCGGAAACGGAGGTTGAGCACGTTCTGACCGTGACGATCAGCGACGGCAACGGCGGCACTGATACGCAAGAGATCACCGTCAACGTCACGGATGTGGACGATAACCTGACCACGGCTCCGGTGGATGCAGACGGTTTGGCGGGTGGGAGCGTTGATGAGAATACCACATCGGGGACGGTCGGAATTACCGCTGCCTCAACCGATGCGGATGTCACATCTGGCGCAATAACCTATGCCATCGTCGGGGGCACTGGTGCCACAGACTTTGTCATTGATGCCGAAACGGGCGTTGTTTCCGTCGCCTCGGGCGCGAACATCGACCGAGAGACAGGTGGCTCTCTGACCCTCGACGTTCAGGCAACACCGGCCAATGGTGCGGCAAGTGTCACCTCGACGTTCACAATCACGATCAATGATGTGAATGAGTTCGACGTGAGCACGCCAGTGGATACGAATGCCGCTGCGAATGAGGTTTCTGAAAACGCAGGACCCGGCACTCTGGTCGGTATCGTGGCGTCCGCCTCTGATGCAGATGCAACCACCAATGGCGTTACCTATAGCTTGACCGATAGCGCCGGTGGGATTTTCGAGATTGATGCAACGACAGGCGAAGTGCGTCTTTCGACAGCAGCCATGGCCCCGCGCCCGGATTTCGAAACCGCAGAAAGCCATACGATCACTGTGCAGGCGATGAGCGCGGACGGTTCCACCTCGACCGAAGACTTCACGATCACGATTTTGGATGCGAATGACACAGCGCCTGTGTTTGCAATCAACGCCGCACAAAGCGTGGCGGAGAATGAAACCTCTGTCGTTAGGTTGTCTGCAACCGATGTAGACACCGATCAATCTGGTATCAGCTTTACCATCGTTGGTGGGGATGATCAGGCGGCGTTCCGCGTTGTTGAGGACGAGGGGGTTTATACGCTCGAATTTGTCGGCGCACCTGATTTCGAGATGCCAACCGATGTGGGTGGCAACAACATCTACAATGTTGTGGTTGAGGCCTTTGATGGCACCAACATGACGGAACAGGCGTTTGCAATCACAGTGACGGATGTGAACGAGGCCCCCACAGCGGTCAGCCTTGACAACACGACGGCGACCTTGGCTGAAAATTCGGTCATCGGGTCCGGCATCAAAGTGGCGGATATCACTATCACGGACGATGCACTTGGCGTAAACGACGTCACGTTGACTGGGGCTGATGCCGCCTTCTTCGCGGTGGTGAGCACGGATACCGGGCTTGAGCTGCATTATGTTGGGGGGGCTCCGAATTTCGAGGCTCCAGCCGATGCAGGGGCAGACAATAGCTTTAACGTCACTGTCGTGGTCGATGACGCGACGATTGGCGATACGCCAGACGCAACGACAGACTTCACCCTGACCGTGACGGATGTGAACGAGGCACCTGTTGCCAATCAGGTTCCGGCAGAAACCTTCCCGGTTGTGATCGAGGACGAAGTCTTTAACGGCCTTGTCGTTTCAGAGTTTGGTGAAGCCTTTGGTGAAATTCCGCTGTCGGTCTTTGCGTCCGATGTGGATGGCAACATTGATCCGTCTTCTTTGTCCATCGACGGTGTGACCGTCGAGGGCAATGTGGTCACGCAGGCCGAGGCAGGTATCGCCTATAGCGGCGAGACCGGGGCATTCACTGTCGACGCGGCCACGGACGTCTATCAGTCTTTGGATGTCGATGAAGAAATCTCGGTTGTGGTGAGCTTTACCGTCACCGACAGCGAGGGACTGAGCGACAATACGGGTACGATCACCTTCACAGTGCGCGGCACCAATGATGCGCCGGTTATTGTGGTGGCCGAGTCGGACATCACCGGCACCGGGGCAGAAGATGAGGGTGCAATCACCGGCACGATTGTGGCGGATGATGTGGATGACGGGGCAATCCTCGGGTTTTCCATCGAGGATGGCGATAGCGCCGCAAACGGGAGCGTTACCGTAGACCCGAACACCGGCACCTGGAGCTATGCGCCTGATGCGAACTTCAACGGCGTGGACAGCTTTACAGTGACGGTCTCGGACGGTCTGGGTGGGTCTGTCACGCAGGTTGTCGATGTTACGGTTACAGCTGTGAACGATGCGACCGAGATTGATGTGTCGAGCCAGGTTGCGGCGACCCATGTCGAAGCGGTCGATGCAGCCGCGCCTGTTGCGACACTGGTCGCGGCTCAGGCCAGTCTGACCGATGTGGATGCTCTGGATTATGACACGGGCACCTTCACGGCCTCTGTGGTGGACGGCGATGCGACCGACCTTCTTGATCTTGACACCTCTGGCAGCGTCAGCGTTGTGGATGGTGCGGTTTCGGTCGGCGGCACGCAGGTTGGCACGGTAACGGGCCAAGGCACTGCTACGCTTTCGATCAGCTTCCTTGCGGCGGCCTTTGCGGCGGATGTGCAGGCGGTGATCAACGCGCTAAGCTATGCGACCACGGACGCCACGCCCGTTGCATCGCGCGACATCACGCTGGATCTGACGGATGGTGATGGGGCTGCCGCCGAGCAGCAGACCATTTCGGTCTCTATCACGGCAACGAACGACAGCCCGATTGCCGTCAATGATGCCTTTGGTGTGACCGAGGGATCGTTCGCGTCTGCCTTCAACGTGTTGAGCATCGGCACGGCAGACAGCGATCCCGAAAATGACACGCTCAGCGTAACTGCGCTGGCGGATCTGGCGGATGGGGCGCAGCCTGTTGGTGGATCGGCAACTGTCGGCGCGTCTGCCGGTGTCATCACAACCGACTGGGGCGCTGAGGTGACGCTGCAGTCCAATGGGCAGCTGTTCTATAACCTCACCTCTTCCACCGCACGGTTCAATGAACTGGCGGCGGGTGAGACTGCGGTCGACAGCTTTACCTACACGATCAGTGATGGGAACGGCGGCACGGATACGGCCACGGTTTCGGTCACCATCACCGGTGTGAACGATGCGATCCTGGCTGCGGCTGACACAATCACGGCGACAGAAGATACTGCCGCCTCTGTGACGGGCAATCTTCTCGCGAATGATACGGATGTCGATATCAACGACATTCCGACCATTGTGGATGCCAGCAGCTCTGTCACAGCGACTGCGGTTGCAACGGCTGACGGGTTCCGGATCACGACGATTGACGGGGTCGTGGTGAACCTCAGCGCCAATGGTGATTACACGCTCACCGCGCCGGATAGTCTGGCTCCGGGTGTGACCTCGACGGCGACGTTCCAATATACCGTCCAAGACAGCGGTTCGGCACAATCGACAACAACCGTAACCGTGCAGGTGACCGGCGATAATGACGCGCCAACAGCCGCACAAGTCACGCTTCTTGCATCCAATGAAGACACGGTTCGGATCATCACCGAAGCGCAGCTTTTGTCAGGTGCCAGCGATGTGGATACCGGTGCCGTGCTCGAGATTACGGCTCTGGCTCTGACCAGCGGCAATGGATCTCTGGTCGACAATGAGGATGGCACTTGGACGTATACGCCTGATCTGAATGACGATGGGGATGTGACATTCTCCTACACAGTGTCGGACGGGCTGTTGACGGCAACAGCAAGCGCCACGCTGGATCTGTTGCCTGTCAACGATGCGCCGGTGGCGCAGGCGGATGCGGCGATCAGCACGGCTGAGGATCAGGCGATCTCTGGGACGGTGACGGCCACGGATGTGGACGGCGAC
>Ga0208490_100548_pt1 | contig 21875 bp, 26 predicted proteins | sample SubbioAug_CSWold_FD_184818 | JGI IMG/M metagenome (GOLD analysis project Ga0208490, IMG submission 184818) | Serpentinite rock and fluid subsurface biosphere microbial communities from McLaughlin Reserve, California, USA - CR11Aug_CSWold (SPAdes) | ecosystem: Environmental > Terrestrial > Deep...
GGGGGGGGGGGGGGGGGGGGGTCGACACGGCAGGGTCGCATGGCGCGAGGCTGTTCATTGCCGTCGTGACCCGGGACGGGTACCGCCGTGCCGCAAGTGCCTCCGGAGGTTCGGTTCGCCGGTCCCGGTGGAACCGGCCGAAGATGTGCGGGTAGGTCGTCACCGCGCCGTCGACGCGCGCAGGCTGGACGGCTCACACGAACCGTATCCACCGCCCTGTCCACAGCGGCGACACCGACCACAACACCGACCCCGCAACCCTCGGAAGAAGCGACCAACCATGAACCGACGCACCGTCGCCCTTGTTGCCTTCGCCGCCGGCAGCCTCCTGCTCGCCTCCTGCGGCGACAGCCACGACGACCACTCCGCCAGCGGCATGCCTGTCATGGACGGCCACGGCCACGAGGACAAGGGGCACGGGCTCGAGGGGCACGACGAGACGGCCTCCGTGGTCGCCGAGGACGCACGCGAGATCGCGGTCACGGCGACGGACTTCGCTTTCGACCCGGACGAGATCGCGGCCGAAGCCGGGGAGGACCTTGCGATCGCGCTCACCAGCGAGGACATGGTTCACGACTTCGTCATCGACGAGCTCGACGTCCACGTCGCCGCCGGCCGAGGCGAGACAGCAACCGGGGGCGTCACTGCTGACGAGCCCGGCACGTACACCTACTACTGCTCGGTGCCCGGTCACCGCGCAGCAGGCATGGAAGGCACCATGACCGTCCGGTAGCCACCGGCTCCGGATGCTTGCTCCTGCGCACAGGCAGGGTCGGAACGACGTCGTCGGTCTCACCCGGTTCGTCGTCGCAGTGCGGCGCGCAGGCCTGCTCCAGGTTTGGTTTGTGGCCCGCCGATCGTGGCTCAGGGGTCGAGGTCGTCCTCGGTCCAGCCGTCGTCGCGGAGGTAGCTGGCGAGGAGCCGGCGGCGTCGCTCGGTGTCAGCGAGGTGGGACCGGTATGCCGACGCGTCCGTGGGAATGCCTGCCTGCTCGAGTGGTTCGAGCGCTGCGGCAGCGATCGGGTTGGCGTTGTCGGTGATGTGCACGCCGGCGATGGTTGCGAGGAACTGGTCGAGGCCGTCCTCGACTGCGGCGAGGGTTTGGCTGTCGGGGCTGACGCTGTCCTCCACGCCGTACCGAAGCATCCCGACGGCCTGGACGAGGTTCGCGATGTGGATCGCGGTGGCGTCCTGGCGGGACTGGCTGTGGAAGAAGTGCAGCACCGGGTAGGCGAGGTGCTGGAGCCTGACAGTATGCAGCGTCGACTGGAGCAGGGAGAGGCTCAGGCCGAGGGACCCGAAGTCGCTGCCGTTCCAGCCGCGCAGGACGATGTCGTGCGCGGTTCGACCGAGCCCGGCGATCTGGGCGGCGAGCTGGCGGCGTTGCACGACGGCCGATGCGACCGGGACCAGGTAGGTGATGGAGAGGGTGACGAGCACCAGGCCGGTGCCGGTCGCCAGGACGGTTGCGAGCTGCCAGATCCCCTCGCCCGGGACGAAGTCACCCAAGCCCAGGGTGAGGACGGTGTACCCGGCGAAGTAGATGCGTTCGATGAGGTCGCCAGGGACACCGGTGGAGGCGGCGCGCACCGCTCCGTCGGTGGAGGAGAAGATCAGGATCCAGCCGAGGAGGAGCAGCGTGATCCAGGTGATCAGTGCCGCGGCGACGATCAGGGTCCCAGCGGCGGAGAGGAACGTGTGGCCCCGGGTGCGACCGTGGAGTGCGAGAGCTGCTCGCCACAACATGCGGCTGGAGCGCTTGGTGAAGGGTCCAGCGCCGCTGCCCGCAGCGACGGTGGTCCAGGTGACGTCGATCAGCACCATGGCGATGAGCGCTGCGCCGGCGAAGGCGAGTGCGACGGTCATGGTCTGGTCCTCCAGGTCTTGCGGGGTGTTGCCTCAGTCGGACTGCAGCCCGGGTGACTGCTCAGTCCGGATCGCACTCAGTCACGGCGTCGGCCTGGTACGTGGGCACCGGCCGCTCCTGTGCCTCTTCGCGGGTGGAGGCCGGGCCGTTCTTGCGGATGTCCTCGATCAACCAGTCCATCTCGTCGATCTCCCGGCGCTGGGCCTCGCTGATCGCGACGGCGAGATCGCACACCCGCACGTCGTCCACGTTGAACCGCTCCGCACGGGTGATGCCCAGTGAGTGGTGCGGGATCATCCCCTGCATGAACTAGACGTCGCCGACCGTGACCTGGCTGCGATCGAGGAAAGTTCCGGCCCCGATCAGCAGCAACCCGACCACGACGATGCCGATGTTGACCTTGGTGTTCTTGTACATGTTCAGCATCCAGCCGAGCATGATCAGCGTCATGGTCCCGCCCATGACCAGCGTCATGTACACGCGGCTCTGACTGAACCGGATGTGGCTCCAGTCCCAGGACGCCACGAACATCACCCAGTACATGACGAACATCGACGTCACGATCATCGCGGCGAAGCGCAGGTACATCTTGCGCTCCATGTCGCCCGACTGGTCGTCGGACTGGGATGTGTCGCCTTGCTTCACCGTCTCGCTCGCCATGAGGTCAGCTCCTTGGTCGCGCTCGGGTCACGGGGACTCGTGTTCTACCCGGCGAACACGGCCCCCACCGCGGACCTGACTCCTGCTCACCACGAACCGCCTCATACGAGCACCCGGGCACCGGACGCTCGCCCAGGCAGCTGACCGGACCTCGCTCAGGAGGGTGGTTCAGGTCCGGTCGAGCTGATCGGCTCTCGCGTCCCCGAAGCCGATGCGGCCAGTACCGGCGCGCAGCACCTCGATCGGGTCTCGCAGATCGTCGACGTAGCCGAGCGCGTAGGCACCCCGCGAGTAGCCCATGAGGCGCTGGAGATCCTCGTCGAAGGTCCGCGCCACCTCGACCGGGACCGACAGGTACTGGTTCTCCTCCTGCCGAAGCCACGACACGTTGTAGGTGATGTTGACGCCGCAGTGGACCGCCTCGGAGCGGTTGGCGCCGCCGCCGTGGTAGAGGGCACCCGTGTACACCAGGACCGAACCCTTCGGCATCTCGGCCGGCACGGTGTCGTCCACCGTGAACCGCTGCTTGTCCTCGAAGCGGTTGCTGCCCGGGATGACCCGCGTCGCCCCGTTCTCCTCGGTGAAGTCCGTCATCGCCCAGAGGGTGTTGCACTGGACCTCGTAGCCGTTCGGGAACGGGAAGAAGTCGAAGGCCCACTGGTCACGGTGGATGGGCTGGCCCGTCTCACCGGGACCGATCGCGATCAGCTGGGTCAGGTGCAGCTGGTACGACGTCGCGTGGGCCAGGACACGGTCGGCGGTGCCCAGGATCGAGGCGTGCATCACCAGCTCGCGGGCCGTCTCCGACCTCGCCAGCAGACCGCCGGTGCGCTTGGTCGCTGCACCGGAGAAGTCGTCAGGCCCGTACGGCGTCGCCGCCATCCACGGCGCCAGCTCGTCGGCGATGTCGTCCACGGTCGACGCAGGCACGAGCTGCTCGACCACCGCACACCCGTCCGCAGCGAGCGCCTCACCGAGCACCTCGGGTTCCACGTCGGCCCCGAACCGTGGGACGTCCATCGCCATCGCCATCTCCTTCGATCTGCGGGTGACCCGACGCTACGTGCTCACCGCCACGACGTGGTTTACCGAAGTGCTCGTCCCCCGACAGCTAGGCCGTCGCAACGCCCTGGAGCATGTACGTGAAGGGCTTCGGGCCCTTCTCGTACCGCGCGTCCAGCGTGGTCATGGTGAGGCCGGATCGTTCGATGAGGGCGTCGATGGGCCGGTTGAGGTGGCAGCCGCCGAAGAGGCGGCGTTGGACCGGAGTGAGCCGGTCCTGCCATCGGGCGACGTCGTCATCGGGGGCCTTCCCGTGCTCGACGAAGCGGAGGGTGCCGCCGGGCCGCAGGACGCGCCGGATCTCACGAAGGGCCTGGTCGACGTCGGGGATGGTGCACAGCGTCCAGGTGACGAGCACGTGGTCGACGGTGTGGTCGTCGAGGGGGAGCTGTTCACCGTCGAGGCCGATGTAGTCGACCGGCACCGGGCTGGCGGCGACACGGTCTGCGGCCAGCTTGCGTCCGACGGTCGCAGGATCGACGGCGCGGACACGGGCGACGTCCGCCGGGTAGTAGGGCACGTTGCGCCCGGAACCGAACCCGACTTCGAGCACGTCCCCGTTCAGGCCTTCGCAGGCGCGACGCCGAAGCTGTCGCATCGCCTTGCCGCTGAGCGCGACGTCCACGAGGCGTGGCAGGAGCTGGTCTTCGTAGATGCCCATGAGCCAGTCCTACCGCACGCTCCGGACAGCGACGAGGGGGTCTGCGTCGGGCAAGGATCGTCGTCGACAGTCAGTCCGTCGAAACCTCCGCCGACCCTCGTGGCGTCCGACGCAGCCATCCACAGGACCCTGCGTCGATCACGACCCAGGCGAGAAGGGGAACTCGAGATCAGGCTGCTCGCCATCACGGGCCGTTTGTGGGACCGCCGACCGCCACCCCTGCCGGCGCAGAGCTCCCACGTGCCGGAGGCACCAAGGCGGCCAAGAAGGCAGGCATGGCCACGATGAGGAGCGCCACCGGGCGGTCGAACCCGGTGGCCAGCAGACCGAACAGGGTCGGCCCGACGATGAACCCGGTGGCGACGGACACGATGGTGAGGGTGAAGCCAGTGGTGGGGCGATCCCGGAAGACCTCCTGGCTCCACATCGCCACGAAGGCGAACCCGGTGGTGAAGCCCACCCCGAACAGGGCTGCCGAACCGAGAGCGGCGACCACCGACCCCGGAGCGACCAGCAGCACCAAGGTCGACCCGCCGAGAAGGACGAGCATCGCCGCCAACGGGGCGCGCAGCCCGTGGCGGTTGGCGATCCCTCCCCCGAACACACCGACCCCGGCCCCGGCGATGCCCAGGACTGCCCACATCGCCGGACCGATCCAGCTGGCCAGCCCAGCGGCCTGGGCAGTATCCGGTGCGTACGCGAAGTAGGCGCCGGACGTGACCGACGCCCCGAGAGCGACGATGAGCAACCGCGCCGACCGAGCGTTGAGGAACCACCCCAGCCGGGGCCTTCCATCGTCCCGAACCGGCTCCACCGTGTTCGGCGACACCACCCTCCAGGCCGCAGCGGCCGCCAGCAAGCCAACGGCTGCGAAGACACACCACGCGGCGCGCCATCGATCCCCCGCCACCAGTACGACGCCGCTGGCGATCACCAGGCCGACGGGAGAACCAGCGTTGACCAGCGCGAGGGCACGTCGGGTCCCCGCTGGCGGGACCTGGTTGGCCACTGCGTCGGAGAACGGCCCCCACGTCCCGCCGGCGCTCGTGCCGGCCGCGGTGACACCCACGGCGAGCAGGATCAGGCCTGGCGCAGATGCCGTCACAGCTGCGCCGACCGCCAGGAGCAGACACCCGGCAACCACTGGAACGCGAGGCCCGAAACGGGCGGTGAGGACACCGGTGACCACGGCCGTCACCAAGTAGCCCGCTTGTGCTGCGCTGGCATAGAAGCCCAGCACGTCCACTGGGAGGCCGAACTCTTCTCGGAAGGTCGGTACGAACAAGCCGTACGCCTGTCGACCGATGCCATAGGTCGCCACCAGCGCCAGCAGCCCGGCACCTCCCACCCGGGAGGTCTCGCTGATGTGCATGGGCATGGTGACCTTCTGCGACGTCGGGTCTCGGGGAGTCAGGGCCCGTCGTCTCTCACCGCCGGAGCGGTTCATCAGCACGCCAGGGAGTCCTCCGGGAACCAGAGACGCTGCTGGGGTCGCCGCGAGCACGACCACTGATGTCGACGGCGTCGGCGGGACCCCCGGGTTGCTAGGGCAGGAAGTCGATGCGGCGCCCCCGAAGTAGACCGGATGCAGCGGGCGAGTGCACGGCCCCGCGGTGTCGATTCCACTGTTCGCAGCGGCGCCGGCGGGTTCCGTCCCATACCGAGGGACCAGCCTCAACCAGGGGCGTCGCTCGCCGAGATCCTCCGGTTCTTCCTGGCCAAGCCATCGCCAGTGGTCATCGCCACGACGTTCGTTGTCGCGGCTGCCACCCGCGTGCTTATCGGTTCGTGGGGCTGGTGGGACCTCGTCATCCCTCTCGTCGTGGTCGCCCTCGAGCCGTTCACGGAGTGGCTCATCCACGTCCACGTCCTCCACCGCAAGCCGACCCGCATCGGACGCTTCACGATCGATCCCGTCACGGCGCGCAAACACCGCGACCACCACCGCAACCCGAAGGACCTCCGGATCGTCATGGTCCCCTACCAGGCCCTCGTCCCTGCTCTGGTCCTCGCCGGTGCCGTTGCCGTGCTGCTCGAGCCGAAGAGGGCCGCGATGGTGATCGCGTCGGGCTTCGGGATGCTGCTCTGGTACGAGTGGGTCCATTACCTGATCCACTCGCCCTACCGACCTCGATCGACCTGGTTCCGGAACCTGAGCCGCAACCACATCAAGCACCACTTCAAGAACGAGCACTACTGGTTCGGTGTCACCGTCAGCCTCGGCGACCGGGTGCTGGGCACGAAGCCCGACGAAGCATCCGTCGACGTATCACCGACAGTTCGCACGCTCGGCGTCGAGTAGCGCCATCGAGCAGCACTGCTGCTGAGGGCTCACGTCTCCGACACCGGGAGGGGCGGGCGGTGGAGCGTTTCGCGCATGCGGATGGCGACGTCTGCTCCGCTGGCTGCGGTGATGGCGGCGACGACGACGATGGCGAAGCTGATGTCGACGGCGTCGGCGAGGATCCCGGAGAGGACGGCGCCGACGGCGAAGCCGAGGTCTCGCCACAGCCGGTAGACCCCGACGGCTCGTGCTCGCCAGATCGGGTGGGCGATGTCGCCGATGGCGGCGAGCAGGGTCGGGTAGGCCATGGCGGTGCCGGCGCCGAAGATCGCGCTTCCGGCTGCCCAGATCCAGAAGCTGTCGCCGGTGGCGATGAGGAGCAAGCCGGCGGCTTCGGTCCACTGGCCCCCGGCGATGAGCCACTTGCGCCCGAGCCGGTCTGACAGGGCGCCGGTGACGAGCTGCCCGAGCCCCCACACTGCGGGCGAGATGGCGATGACGACACCGATGCGTCCGACGGAGAGTCCTGCGGCGGCGAAGAAGAGCGGGAACAGGCCCCAGGCCATGCCTTCGTTCAGGTTGTTGACGAGCCCGGCTTGGCTGGTCGCGGAGAGGGATCGGTTGCGCCAGGTGCCGAGCGCGAACACCTGCCCGAAGGTGAGGTCGTCGCCGGCCTGGCCGTCGCGGGTCTGGTGGTTGGCGGCTTCGTGGGCGACGTGGTCGGCGGTCTCACGGACGAACAGGGCGGACAGGCCGAGCCCGACGATGGCGAGGACGGCACCGAAGTAGAACGGCTCCGGACGAAGGCCGTACTCGGAGGCGATCCAGCCGGTGACCCAGGCGGCGACGGCGACGGCGCCGTACCCGGCGCCTTCGTTGAGGCCCATGGCCAGGCCGCGGCGGGCCGGTCCGGCGAGGTCGATCTTCATGATCACGGTGAGCGACCAGGTCAGGCCCTGGTTGATGCCGAGCAAGGCGTTGGCGAACAGCACCCAGCCCCACGTCGGCGCCCACATGAGCAGCAGCGGCACGGGAAGGGCGACGAGCCACCCCACCACGAGCACCGGCTTGCGGCCGAAGCGGTCTCCGAGGGCGCCGGCGAACAGGTTGGTGATGGCCTTGGACACGCCGAACACGGCGATGAACGACAGCATCGCCGAGTACGCCTCGAGACCGAACTCCTGCTCCGCCAGCAGCGGGAGCACGGTGCGCTCCTGGCCGACGGTGGCGCCGACGAGCGCGTTGACCAGGACCAGGAGGGAGAACTGCGGGAGGTTCTCGCGCAGACCCAGACGTACCGTCGAGGGATCCGAGGTCGTCGTGTCCGGTGGTGTGGTGGCAGCCATGCGTGGGCCCGCGCTCGACTAGCGGCGTGCGGTCACCAGTGCGTCGATGGCCGTGCGGTCGCCGTCGGGGGTGGTGACCGTGCGGTGCACCCGCTCGGCCTTCGTGACGCTGAGCCCGGTCGCCTCGAGGTCGGACACGACGTCGTCTGGGGTGAAGAGCACCTCGGCGTCCTGGGGTCCGCCGTGGCCGTCGGTCAGGTTGGTCGTGTCGTGGCCGAGCACGACGAGGGTCCCGCCCGGGTTGAGCGCTGCTGCGGCACGACGGTGCACCTGGGTGCGCTCGCTCGCAGGGAGGTGGAGGTAGATCACGGCCACGAGGTCGTACGCCGCGGTCGGGGGCGTGTAGGTGGTGACATCGGCGACGACGGTGTCGATCTCCACGTCGCTCGCTTCGGCGAGCTGGCCGGACTTGGCGAGGGCGACGTCAGAGAAGTCCACCGCTGTTGTCGTCCAACCCTGCTGCGCCAGCCAAATGGCGTTGCGTCCCTCACCGGCACCGAGATCGAGTGCCCTGCCGGGTGGCAGTGATGCGGTCTCGGCTGCGAAGGTCCGGTTGGGTTGTGCCGTCCAGACGAGGTCGGCGGCGGCGTAGCGGTCGTTCCAGGCGTGACGGTCCATCGTGTGCCTCCTGCAGCGGGGTCAGGAGCTGGTGACCGGGTTGCCGGCGGGTTCGGCGTTGTCCCAGTCGTCGTCGATGAGGACGACGTCGCGGCCGGCGCAGTCCATGAGCGATGCGCCGATGGAGGCCCGGTAGCCGGACTGGCAATGGACCCAGACCTCCCCGTCGGGTACCTCGTCCTGGCGGCCGCGCAGGTCGTAGAAGGGGAGATGGACGGCGCCCTCGATGTGGTGCTGCTCCCACTCGTCGGGACGGCGGACGTCGAGGACCACGATCTCGTCGCCCCGCTCGGCCCGCTCGGCGGCCAGGTCCTCGAAGGTGGCGCGCCGGTAGGAGGCGGTAGGCCCGTCGGCCGCGAGCTCGCTGGGTTCGCCGACGGCGGCAGCCATGTGGTCGATGCCGATGCGGGCGAGCTGGCGGCGGGCGTCGAGGACGTCGTCAGGTGAGTCGCCGATGAGGGTGAGCGGCGCATCCCAGGGCAGGGTCCAGCCCAGGTACGTGGCGAACGGGTCCGCGAGCTCGATGGACACGGTGCCGCGGAGGTGATCCGCGGCATAGGCCTTCCGAGACCGGAGATCGACGACCCACTCGCCGTGCTCGATCCGGTGCTGCAGGGCGGCGGGATCGACGAGCTCGGGCATGCCGAGGTCCGGATCGGCTGGTCCGGCCTGGTTGAGCGGCGCCATCTGGGCGTAGTAGCGGGGGTAGGCGGTGAGGCCAGCCATCAGCTCGGCGACGAAGCTGTCCTCGTCCTCGGTGAGCGCGAGGTTCTGCTCCTTCTCCTTGCCGATGGTGGACTCGGAGCCCTTGGTCTCGGTGGCCGAACAGAAGCTCCCGAAGCCGTGGGTGGGGTAGATCTCGGTGTCGTCGGGCAGCATCTCGGCGAGGCGGTGGGCGGAGCGGTGCTGGGCCCGGGTGAGCTCCTCGGTGATGTCGGGGTCCACGAGGTCGGTGCGTCCCATGGCACCGAAGAGGACCGACCCTCCGGTGAACACCGCTGCGCGCTCACCGTCGACGGCGACCGCGTACGACAGGTGGGTCGGCGTGTGCCCCGGGGTGTGGATGGCCGTCACCTCGAGCGTGCCGGTCGTGATCACATCGCCATCACCGACGCCGTGGCGGTCGAAGTCGACGGGGTCGTCGGCGTTGACGACGTAGGTGGCGCCGCAGCGCTCGGCCAGGGCGAGGCCGCCGGTGACGTAGTCGTTGTGGATGTGGGTCTCGAAGACGTGGGTGACCGAGACGTCACCGACGGAATCCAGGATGCGGTCGATGTCGCGTTGGGGATCGATCACGACCGCGACCTCGCCGTCGGTGATGACGTAGCTGCGGTCCCCGAGTCCGGGGGTCTCCACGATACGGATGTCGAGCATGTCGCTTCCTCTCAGCTGATCTTGGTGAACATCTTCTCGACGCGGGCGAGGTCGTAGCCGCTCTCGGCTGCCTCGTCCGGGTTGGAGATGCAGTAGGTGAGGCCCGAGGCGACGAGCTTGAAGCCCACCTGCTCCAGGGCCTTGTTGGCCGCGGCGATCTGGGTGACCACGTCGGCGCAATCACGCTGCTCGGTGAGCATCGCCTGTATGCCACGGACCTGGCCTTCGATGCGCCGGAGGCGCTTGATCAGGTCGGTGGTCGTCTCTTCGGGGATCTGCACTTCAGCTCCTCGTCTCGGACCGGGCGTCGGGCTCGGTCTCCCTCGATACCCCACGGGGTGTGTGTTCATGTCCGTGCGGTGGCGTGAGCGTCTGCACGGCGTCGTGGACCTGGTCGTGGACTCGGCCGTCGAGCTGCGGTAGGTGCCGGCCCGTTCGAGCACGTCACGGACCGGGCCCTTCGCGCCGGCGAGGTGCACGGCGATGCCTTGGCCGGCGAGGTCGACGACCAGCTCGGTGAGTGCGTCGACGGCGGAGGTGTCGATGTCGTTGACGCCGCTGGCGTCCAGCACGACGGCACGCAGCTCGGGCCCACGGTCGGAAACGAGTCGGTGCACACGCCGCTTGAGGAACTCGACGTTCAGGTAGGACAGCGACACGTCGAAGCGGACGATCGCCACACCGGGAACCCGGTCGGCGTCCGGGTGGCGGGCCAGGTTGCGGTAGAGGGTCGTGCCAGGGAGGCGACCGAGCTCGGCGGTGTGCGGAGTCATCATGCGCACGGCGACGACCACGATCGAGGCGACGACGGCGATGCCGATGCCGAGCTCGACGCCGAAGGCGAGCGTGGCCACGAAGGCCACGACCAGGGTCACGAAGTCGGCGGTCTTGAGGTGGCGGATGTGGGCGATCCCGGCGAGGTCGAACAGCTTGGCGACGGCCACGACGACGATGGCGCCGAGGGTGGCCGACGGCAGCTGCTCGAACAGCGGGGTCAGGGCGACGATCACCAGGGTGACGACAGCGGCGGTGACGAGCGACGCCGCCTTGCTTCGTGCGCCCGCTTCGGCGTTCACGGCGGTGCGGCTGAACCCGCCGGTGACGGGGTAGCCGCCGAAGAGCCCGGCGCCGACGTTCGCCGCGCCGAGCCCGATCAGCTCGCGGTTGGCATCGAGCTCGTAGCGGTTGCGCCGGGCGTAGACCTTGGCGACGGCGATGGACTCCATGTAGCCCACCAAGGTGATCACCAGCGCAGCGGGCAGGAGCGTGCCGACGATCCCGAGGTCGTCGGGCACGGTGAGCGGGGGCAGGCCCTGGGGGATGTCACCCACCACCTTCACGCCCCGGTCCTCGAGGTTCCAGACGACGGAGGCGACCGTGGTCACCGCGACGGCGACGAGCGCGCCGGGCAGGACCGGGAGCCAGCGCTTGAGGCCGACCATGAGGGCGATGGCACCGAGGCCGACGGCGAGGGTGAGACCGTGCGCATCGTCCGCCTTCTGGATCAGCTCCCACACGGTCTCGTGGAAGTGCTCGGCGCCGTCAATGGACACGCCGAGCAGGTGCTTGACCTGGCTGGCACCGATGATCAGCGCCGCGGCGGAGGTGAAGCCGACCAGGACGGGGTGGGAGAGCAGGCGGGTGAGGAACCCGAGCCGTGCGACGCCGAGCACGATGTGGACGGCGCCGACGAGCAGGGCCAGGAGACTGGCAGCGGCGACGTAGCCGGCGCTGCCTGCCTCGGCGACGCTGGCCAGGGTCGTCGCGCTCAGCAACGAGACGATGGCGACCGGGCCGACGGCCAGCTGCCGCGAGGTGCCGAACATCGCGTAGAGCAGGAGCGGGACCGTCGAGGCGTAGAGGCCGACCTCGGGCGGCAGACCGGCGAGCAGGGCGTAGGCCATGCCCTGGGGTACGAGCATGGCGCCGACGGCGAGGCCGGCGCCGAGGTCGGCGAGCAGGGTGGCGCGGGACGCTGCGGGACGCAGCCCGCGGAGGCGGCCGACACGCTCAGGTGAGGTGGTCATGGGAGGTCCCTTCCGGGGTGGCAGGCCGGGCCCGTCCGTCCGGCGGGGAGACGGACGGGCCCGAGAGCTGGGTCAGGCGGGTTGGACGACGTCGGTCCAGGCGCCGTAGCCCCCGACGATGTCGCTCACATCGTCGAAGCCGTTGGCCCGCAGCAGCGACGCCGCCACCGACGAGCGGTAGCCGCCGGCGCAGTACACGACCGTGGGCCGGGTCGCGTCGAGCTCGTCGAGGCGGGCGGGGAGCTGTCCGACGGGGATGTTGACGGCGTCGGGGACGGTGCCGAGGGCGTGCTCACCGGGGTTGCGCACGTCGACGAGCTGGATGTCGGTCAGCTCGCGGCGCCGTCCCTCGAAGTCCACCGGGGTGAGCCGGGACGCGACCTGGGCGCGGTCGGCGTGGGCCTGCAGCACCTCGAAGGGCCGCTCGACGTAGCCGAGGACACGGTCGAAGCCGATCCGGCCGAGGCGGTTCTTCGCCTCGAGCTCGGCGCCGGGCTCGACGAACAGGACGAGGTCGGCATCGGCCGGGACGACCGAGCCGGCGAACTCCGCGTACCGCCCTTCGAGCCCGATGCTCACCGCACCGCTCAGGTGACCGCGAGCGAACTCCACCGGATCTCGACCGTCCACGAGCAGCGCACCGGCGTCCACGGCTGCCACCACCTCGTCCCAGGACATGGGACGTGGCGTCGCCGTCTCGTCCATGAGGGCCCGCTGCTTCTTGTTCATGGTTGCGTCGTGGAGGAAGTAGCCCGGCGCCGGCAGCTGGCCCTCGGTGACGAGGTCGACGAACGTCTCCCGGTCCGGTGCGAGCAGTGCGTAGTTCTCCACCCGCTGCGCACCGATCGTGGAGGTGAGCTCAGTCGAGAGGTTCTTGCCGCACGCCGAGCCTGCGCCGTGAGCGGGGAACACCTGGGTGTCGTCCGGCAGCGTCAGCAGCTTGTCGTGCAACGAGTCGTAGAGCTTGGTGGCCAGCTCGTCGCGGGTGAAGCCCACGGAGGCGAGCAGGTCAGGCCGGCCGACATCGCCGATGAAGAGCGTGTCACCGGTGAGGACGCCGTAGGGCGCCGCATCGTCGGCGTGTTCCCACACGACGATGCTCATCGACTCCGGCGTGTGGCCCGGCGTGTGGCGCACCTCGAGCACGACATCGCCGAGGGAGACCCGTTCACCATCAGCCAGGGGACGGATCTCGTACTCCGTCTCCGCGACCGAGGAGAATCCGATCTGTGCGCCGGTGGCCTCGGCCAGTTCGAGGTGGCCGGACAGGAAGTCCGCGTGGAAGTGGGTCTCGAGGACGAGCTCGATGGACAGCCCCCGTGCCTCGGCATCTGCCAGGTACTGGGAGATGTCGCGCTGGGGGTCGACGACCACGGCGCGGCCGGTCGTCTCATCAGCGATCAGGTAGGAGGCATGGGACAGGCAGTCGAGGTAGTACTGGTTGAAGATCATGGTCAGCGCTCCGTTCAGGCGTTCGCGTCGGTGGTGGTGAGCTGGTTGAGCACGGCACCCATGTCGCAGCTGGCACCCCGGTTGTACGGGAGCTTCGCCAGCGCCATGGCCATGCCACAGGTGTTGGTGACGGCAGAGAACGTGAGCCCGGCACCGACGAACCCGGCGACGAACCGGGCCGGCGGGAACCAGACGCTCGCGACGACGCTGGCCAGCACGAGGCTGCCGGCGACGAGACGGACCTGGCGGTCCATGGCCCAGCGGGTGGCGTTGGTCCGTGCCACCTGGCCGCCGGAGGCGGTCCATGCAGTCATGCCGCCCTGGAGGAGGCGCAGGTTCGACTTCCCTGCGGCGACCAGCTGCTCGAGCGCCTTGGTCGCACGGGCGCCGGACTGGCATACGAGGACCACGCTGTGGTCCAGGGCAGCCAGATCGGAGACGTGCTCGCCGAGCAGGTCGAGGGGGACGTTGTAGGAACCCTCGATGTGGCCTGTCTCGAACTCCCCCGGCGTGCGCACGTCGATGACGTGCACGGCGGGGTCATCCGTGCGCATGCGGACCAGCTCGTCGGACGTGATCGTGGCCGTGGCGGGGCTCTGGGGATCGGTGGTGGTCATGGTGGCTCCTTGGTGCGTGTCGGGGGAATCAGGTGGGGAGGTGGATGAGGGCGCCGTCGGCGATGTCGACGACGGCTCCGTGGGCAGTGAGTCGGCCGCTTCGGATGGCGGCGGCGAGCGGCCCCGGGTGGTTCGCGATGGCAGCGACGGTGGCGGCGACGTGGGCGGGTACCGCGCAGTCCAAGTGCTCACAGGGCCCGAGGTGCGCCCGGATCGGCTCGACGAGGGATGCGATGACGGGATCGTCGACCTCATCGAGCGCTGCGGTGACCGCACCGCAGTGGGTGTGACCCAGGACCACGACGGTGCCCACGCCCAGGTGCTCGACTGCGTAGGTCAGGCTCGCCACGGCTTCAGCGGTTGCGGTGGCTCCGGCAACCCGGACCACGAAGAGCGCGCCCTCTGGAAGGTCGAAGAGTCGCGTCGGCGACACCCGGGCGTCCGAACATGTCAGCACCGCTGCCAGGGGACGATGTGGCGGGACCTCGCCGCTCAGAGCAGCGGCAGGACGGGTGCGTCGGTGCGCAGCAGCCAGGTCGTCCCAGGTCGCCGAGCTCGTGGGATGTGTGGTTCGTGTGGCAGTCATCTGCGCTCCAATCGGGGTACCCCGGGGGGTATACGTTGACCCTACCTGGAATGCAGCTGCCTCGCTACCCCCGTGGGTATGTGGTGGAAACTGCATGAACGCGGGTTGAGGAGGAAGGGCACCGCGTACACCTCGGACCAGGAGCAGACCCATGGACTTCACGCAACGCATCGAGACCGACCTCTCCTATGAGGAAGCGATCGAACGGGTCATCGCGACCCTCAAGGACCAAGGCTTCGGCGTGCTCACCCGGATCGACATGCGCCAGACCCTGCAGGACAAGATCGGCGTCGACACGCCCCCGCAGATGATCCTCGGCGCCTGCAGCCCCGAGCTCGCCCACCGGGCGACATCAGCCGACCCTCGCATCGCTGCCCTGCTGCCCTGCAACGTCGTCGTCCGCACCGAGGGCGAGCAGACCGTCATCGAAGCCCTGTCCCCGGCTCTCATGGCCGACGTGACCGAGAACGACGAGCTCCGCCCGGTCGCCCACGAAGCTGCCGAGCGCATCCAGGCTGCGCTCGACGCCGTCGGAGCACAGGCCTGAGCGCCGAGCCGAACCCGTCAGCCTTGTCGCCGTCCGTCCGTAGAGTGCGGCCGTGGATGGCCTGACCTCCGACATGGTCCTGGTGCTGGTGATCCTGGCCGGCACCGTCGCACTCTTCGTCACCGAGGTCGTGCGCATCGACGTGGCCGCGATCGGGGTGATGGTGGTGATCGGCCTCACCGGCCTCGTCCCTTCCGGCGAGGTGTTCGCCGGGTTCTCGTCGAACGCGGTGATCTCGATCATCGCCGTGATGATCCTGGGCGCAGGGTTGGATCGGGTGGGGGTGATGCGTTCTGTCGCGGCCTGGTTGCTCCGGGTCGGGGGGCAGACCGAGCGCCGGGTGCTCGTGTCGGTGTCGGCCACCGTCGGCGCCATCAGCGCGTTCTTGCAGAACATCGGCGCCGCCGCCCTGTTCCTGCCTGTGGTCGAGCGAGTCGCCGAGCGCACCGGACTGGCCGTGTCCCGCCTGCTCATGCCGATGGGGTTCGCCGCCATCCTCGGCGGCACGCTCACGCTGGTCGCGTCCGGCCCGCTGATCCTGCTCAACGACCTGCTCGCCTCCTCGGCCGACAACATCGACCAGGAGATCGACGCCTACGGGTTGTTCGCCCCCACCCCCATCGGACTGGCCATCCTCGCCTCGGGCATCGCGCTGTTCGCGCTCGCCGGACGGTGGTTGCTGCCCTCGGTGCGGGTCGAGCGCGGCTCGTCCGCTGCCCTGCCCGACGTGGAGTGGACCTACGGTCTCGATCGGGACCTGCGACCCGCCAGGGTGCCCCCCGGCAGCCCACTGCTCCACGACACCGTCGGCGGCATCGAGGCACGATCCGGAGGCATCCGCATCGTGGCCGTGAGCGACCACGAGGGCGTGGCGCTCGGACCGTCCCGGGACGAACGCATCGTCGCCGACACCACCGTCGGGCTGGCCGGGCCCGACGACGAGGTCGACCGCTTCATCGACCAGCACGGGCTCCGCCAGAGCGAGGAGAACCCCTTCACGGTGCTGCGCGACGACGAGCACGCCGGGCTCGCCGAGGTCGTCGTCCGCCCCGGCTCCGAGGCCGTCGGGAAGCGGGTGGAGGATCTGCGGCTCCGCCACCACCACGGCGTGGTCCTGCTCGCCCTGCACCACCGTGGCGAGGTGATCACCGAGGATCTGCGCAACCAACGCCTCGGCGGCGGCGACGTCATGATCGTGTTCGCACCCTGGCAGCGCCTCGCCGGCCTCGACGACGACCAGTCCTTCGTGGTGCTCACCGAACACCCACTGGAGCCACCCCGATCGGCGAAACGGTGGTGGGCCATCGGCGCCCTCGCCGCGTCCCTCGGTCTCGTGATCTTCGGTGACCTCCAGCTCTCGCTCGCGTTGATGACCGGCGCCGTCGCAGTGATCGTCGCCGGCGTGCTCACCCCCGACGAGGCGTACCGGGCCGTGTCGTGGAAGACGGTGTTCCTGCTCGCCGCCCTCATCCCACTCGGCCAAGCGGTGGAAACCACCGGCACCGCCGCCTGGATCGCGGACAAGGTCATCGGCGCCGCCGGCGGCCTGCCACCGTGGGGCGTGCAGCTCACCGTCGCCGTGCTCGCCACCGTGTTCACCCTCGTCGTCTCCAACGTGGGAGCCACCGTCCTACTGGTGCCGCTGGCCGTCAACGTCGCCGTCGGGGTCGGCGCCGACCCCGCCCAGTTCGGCCTCATCGTGGCCCTGGCCGCCTCCAACGCATTCCTGCTGCCCACCCACCAGGTGAACGCGCTGCTGATGGGCCCCGGCGGCTACAGGGTCGCTGACTACCTGCGCGCCGGTACGGCGATGACCGTGCTCTTCCTGGCCGTGCTCATCCCGGCGGTCAACCTGTTCGCGTGACCAGGTTGCCGGCCGCAAGAACAAGAGCAATCCGGGACGACGCTCGATGCGGTGGGCGCGGCACACTGATTGCGTCCGTCACGACGTTCCGCACCGCGCCCACGACCGGAGACCTCAAGATGCCACGTCTTTCGACCAAGCTTCGTCCCGAGATCCACCCGGCGCCGGCCGGCAACAACGACACCCCGCATCAGGGCGCGACGACCGATCTCGAGCGGCGCGGCCGGTGGTGGCTCCTGGCATCGTTCCTCGCCTGCCCCTGCCACCTCCCGATCACGCTCGCCGTACTCGGAACGGTGCTGGGTGGCACCGCTGCCGGCGTTGCGCTGCGAGAGCACACTGTGATCGCAGGCCTGCTGATCGCAGCCGTGTGGATCGCGGGCACCGGACGCGGCCTGCTGCTGGTCCGCCGCGCCGAGCGCGAGGGGTTCGCCTGCCGGCTCTGACCGGCGGCGAGCGAGCGACTGCCGACCCCGCCGGGTAGGGGGTACAGGAAGCTGAGGAGGCCCTCATGAGCGACGCCGAGATCATCGACCTGTTCGCCACCGATTCCGCCGACCGGGTTCACGCCCACACCGCGACCGCGATCCAGGCCCGTCGCCTCCGCGACCGAACAGCACGCAAGATCGCCACCGAACGCTTTGCGATCAAAGCCGTGCGCGGGGACTTCACCGCCGTAGCGGACCAGGGTGACGCCGATGAGCGCACCCGAGCGGAGCTCGACGTAGTCAGCCGATGACCTCCGCCACCCGGCACGCCTACGGTTCCCGACACCCGCTACGCACCCCCGGACTGGTCCTTGGACTCGGTATGGGAGGGTTCGTCGACGGGATCGTCCTCCACCAGATCCTCCAGTGGCACCAGATGCTCTCGGAGACCGACGAGTACGGCGGCCGCAACGTGGAGGACCTGGAGATCAACGTCATGGCCGACGGCTTCTTCCTCGCCGCCACGTGGGTGCTGGTCGCGCTCGGCCTCGCAACGCTCTGGCGGGTGGCGCGCACCGGCATGATCCGACGGACGTGGCGCAGCCTGCTCGGTTGGATGCTCGTCGGGTGGGGCGTGTTCAACCTGGTCGAAGGCGTCATCAACCACCATCTCCTCCAGATCCATCGGGTACGCCCCGACTCGGCGAATCCCCTGGCCTGGGATCTCACGTTTCTCGCCTTCGGCGTGCTCCTCGTGGCCGGTGGATGGGCCCTCCAGCGCCACGACCAGCGCAGCGCGGACCGAGCTGCTGCTGGCCGAGGAGCCGTCAGCCGCGAGGAGCGGTGAGTTCGGAAGCGTCTTTGGTCTCTGCGGTGGGGGCGGGCTGTCCGCGTCGCCACGCCCAGACCGCTGCCCCCACGGCGACGGCTGCCGGGACCGCCCAGTCGGGAACGTCACCGAACCAGCGGCTGAGCTCGATCTGAAGGTTGAACTCCAAATCGGTCGTGTCGCCGAACAACCCGGTGATGCCTACCAGGCCGTCGGTTCGGAGGAAGAGGGCACCGATGACGACGAACAAGGTCCCGGATGCCAGCGACGTCGTGTGCGTCCGCAGCGGACCGAGGTGGATGGGCCGGCCGCGCAACCACCGCCGTCGCCCGAGCTCGAAGCGGTCCCACAGCATCGCGAGGGCGAACAGCGGCACCGCCATGCCCAACGCGTAGACGCCGAGCAGGATGCCGCCTCGGGCTGGCACCGCCTCGGTGGCTGCGACGGTCAGGATCGCTCCGAGCGCCGGGCCGGAGCAGAACCCCGCCAGGCCGTAGACGGCGCCGAGCGTGACGGTCGGCAGTGCGCCTGAGCGGACGTCGAGCCGGGAGGACCGATCGTGCAGACGGTTCGCGAAGGGGATGGTGAAGCCCCGTCCGGAGGCTTGCAGCACGCCGAGGACGATGATGGTCCATCCGGCGACGGCGATCATCGTCGACCGGTGGCCGTAGACGAGCGACGAGGCCGCGCTCGAGCCCATCCCGAGCGGCACGAGCACTGCCGCCAGTCCGAACGCGAAGAGCGCGGTCCGCCCCAGGAGCTCGGTGCGGGTGTTGAAGGCGTAGGCGAAGAACGACGGTAGGAGCAGGGCGCTGCACGGCGACAGCAGGGCCAGGACGCCGGCTGCGAACGCCGTCATCAGTGTGATGTCGGTCATCGGGACGACGCTGCCGCTCGCTCGATCGCCTCCACGAAGACCTCGGTGGGTTGGGCCCCGACGATCACCTGGCCGTTGACGAAGAACGTCGGGGTTCCGGTGACGCCTAGCCCGATCGCTTCGTCGACGTCCGCCTGGACCGAGTCGAGGGTCGCTTCGTCTTCCATGGCCGCGTGGAACCGCTGCGCATCGAGGCCCAGCTCCTGCGCCACGCCGACGAGGTGGTCGTTGGTGAGCGTGCCGCTGTTGGGGGTCGGCTGGTCGGCGTACAGGTGGGCGGCGAACGACCAGAACGCGCCCTGGTCGGCGGCGGCCCGCCCCGCCACCGCTGCGGTGATCGACTCCTGGCCGAGGTAGGGCAGGTCGCGCCACTCGATGCGGAGGGTGCCGTCGTCTACGAACCGTTCGACCAGCTCGGGTTCGGTGTCGCGCGCGAACTTCCCGCAGAACGGGCACTGGAACTCCGTGAGTACATGACCATGACCACGGGTGCGTCGTCCGCACCGAGCGACATCGGTCCTGCGCCCCGGACGTCCGGTCCTCGATCGGGTGCGCCCTCGGACGACGACGTCGCCTCCGCCGGGTCATCTCGCGAGCCGCTGCTCCCTGCAGCCGCCAGCGCCAGCGCCATGACGGCCGCAGCGAGCGCGACCACCACTGCCAGCATCCGGCCGCGCCCCTGCTGGCGGCGTCGCGGTGGTGCCTGGGGTCCTCGTGCCATCGGACTGTCCTCCGAAAATCGTTGGAATAACGTTCTGACAGTCTGCCGCATCCTGCTACGTTCCTCCGAAGAACACCGGAGGAGCACCCATGGACAGTGATCGACAACGAGACGACGTCTTTGACCGGTTGGCGGTGGTGGGCAAGGCGTTCGCCAGCGCGAACCGTCTCAAGATCATCGACCTGCTGGCCCAGCGCGAGCGTTCGGTCGAGTCGATGGCGCGAGAGCTGGGGGTGGCGGTCACCACCGTGTCCGCCCACCTCCAGATCCTGAAGCTCGCGAACGTGGTCGCCACCCGCAGCGAGGGGACGAGGGTCTACTACCGGCTGGCTGGGGAGGACGTCGCCACGTTGTACGCCTCGCTCGGCGCGGTGGCCCGCGCTCACTCGGCCGACGTCGAGCGGGCCCTCGCCACGTACTTCGGCACGGGTTCGCTCGACGACGTCGATCAGATCTCGCGGGAGGAGCTTCGCCAGCGCGTCGAGTCCGGCGACGCGGTGGTCATCGACGTGCGACCGACCGACGACTACGAGGCTGGGCACATCCCCGGTGCGCGCTCCGTGCCGTTCGGGGAGCTGCTCCAGCGCCTCCACGAGCTCGACAGCGACGTCGAGGTCGTCGCCTACTGCCGCGGCGCGCACTGCGTGCTCGCCCACGACGCCGTGCGGGTCCTCGCCGCCGAGGGGCGCCGGGCGGTCCGGCTCCAGGACGGCATGCTCGAGTGGCGGGCCGCCGGCCTGCCGGTCACCGCCGGGAGCAGTCGATGACCGCCGTCACCGACCGGTGGAGCACCGTGCTGACCTGGCCGCTGCGCCGTTGGCTCGTCGCCGGGGCCGCCGCCCTCGCATACGTGGTGGCGGTCGGCATCCCCACCGACCTGGTGCCGAACCCGATCTTCGGTCGTGAGGTCCCGCCGACGTGGTGGTCGTGGCCCGCGCTGGCCGTCAGCGCCGTGCTCGCCGGTCTCCTCGCAGCCACCTACGTCAACGCCCCCGCGCCGGCCGGCGACGCCGACGCTCGTCGGGGGGCAGCGGGTGGGTTGCTCACGTTCTTCGCCGTCGGCTGTCCGGTCTGCAACAAGGTGGTCCTGGTCGCCCTCGGTAGCGCCGGCGCCATCACCTGGTTCGAGCCCGTGCAGCCGTTCCTGCAGCTTGCCGCCATCGGGCTGCTGGCCTGGGCGCTGGACACCCGGATCCGCACGCAGTTCGCCTGCGCCATCGAGCCGGCGGACCTCACCCGCACCCCTGCCTGATCGCCACGGAGGGACCATGTCGCACATGACCAGACCACGAGACGCCGGGGTGGAGGCGTCCGTTGGGCAGCCCCCACCGCAGCCTGCGACCAAGGCGCCTGCGGACGGTACGGAGCCCACGATCACCGAGTCGGTACTCACCACGCTGGGGGGCATGGTCCTGGGCGGCGCCGCGATCTGGTTCCTCGCACCCATCTGCTTCACCTGCTGAACGGCGACAGCCGCTCGACCCGCCGAGCACCGCCGTCGCACAGCTTCCATACCAAGTAGGCACGAGACGACGCACCGCCGTCGGTCTCGTCCCTATCTGGTGTTCTTCGCAGTCCTACTGCGCCGGTGGGCGCCGCTGCCCGCGCAACCGATGGCCGGTACATGGCGGTCACCGTCGAGGGGCACGAGGATCGTCGAGGCGCCCGCGACTTCCAGTTCGGCGCGGCGACGGCGCTGAACACCCGGCACTATGGGCGGTAGCCAGTCGGTACGACCATAGGTAGCATCTCAGTATGAAGCTGAGCGTGAGTCTCCCCGACGACGACGTCGAGTACCTCGATGAGTACGCGCGAGCCCAGCGGCTCGAGTCCCGGTCAGCCGCACTGCACAAGGCCGTCCGGCTCCTCCGAGCGTCGGAGCTCGGGAGTGCGTACGAGGATGCCTGGACGGAGTGGGCCGAGAGCGAAGACGACCAGCTCTGGGGCGCAGTCGTTGATGACGGTCTGGCCTGATGCGGCGAGGTGAGGTCCGCTGGGTCGACCTCGATCCTGTCCTCGGTTCCGAGTCGGGCAAGCGACGACCCGCCGTCATCG
>Ga0208490_100549_pt1 | contig 21844 bp, 24 predicted proteins | sample SubbioAug_CSWold_FD_184818 | JGI IMG/M metagenome (GOLD analysis project Ga0208490, IMG submission 184818) | Serpentinite rock and fluid subsurface biosphere microbial communities from McLaughlin Reserve, California, USA - CR11Aug_CSWold (SPAdes) | ecosystem: Environmental > Terrestrial > Deep...
CTTCGGGGCAGGTTTCTCACGTGTTACTCACCCGTTCGCCACTAGGTCTTCACCACTCTTGCGAGTGGATGGACCTCGTTCGACTTGCATGTGTTAAGCACGCCGCCAGCGTTCGTCCTGAGCCAGGATCAAACTCTCCGTCAAGATCTCGCAACGACCGTCAGTCGGTAACGACCTCGGGTCGTCGACTCGATCAATTGGTGAGCCGGCTTCGGCCTGACTGGCCTCCACCTGCTGGCACTTGTTTCCTTCTGTCCGTGGTCTTGGGTAGACCATCTCTCGAACTCAAAGATGACAGGTGCAAATGATTTCCAGCGACTGCGTCCACCGAGGTGGAAGCAGACGCCCGCACTCGCACGTCATTCCTCTCTTCTGTTTTCAAGGAGCTCAGGGGCAGGCGGAGGGAGCGAGTCCCTCCGGTGCTGCCGGAGCGGGCAAGCTAGCGGGGCTCCGTTTCCGGAGCCAAACCGCCGGCTCAGCCGGTGCCTCGTTCCGGCCGTGACGGCCGTGCGGGGCGATTGGTCAATGTAGCGACCCTGCCCGACAGCGTCAACTTGGCAGCGGATCTTTCTCGAGGTCCACCACGGCGTACGCCTTCCGCCCCCGGGCGAGCAGGATCCAGCGGCCGTGGCGGACGTCGTGGGGGCCGATCCGGTCGTCCTCCTCGAGGCGCCGTCCCGTGGCCCGGACCCCGGCCTCCTTGATCAGGCGGCGGGCCTCGGAGTTCGACTTCGCGAGTCCGCTGGCGACCAGGAGGGGCACGGGGTCGAGGCCCTCCGCTGGCGTGGCGCCGGCGGGGGCGCCGATGCAGGTGACCTCGGCGGCGACGGCCTCCCAGGCGCCGGCCGACGCCTCCGTCGGGTCGCCGCCGAAGAGCACCGCCGAGGCGCCGGCGGCGGCGTCGGCCGCGGCCGGGCCGTGGACGAGGGCGGTGACCTCCTGCGCGAGGCGCCGCTGGGCGCGCCGCTCGTGGGGCGCCTCGGCGTGGTCGGCGGCGATCGCGGCCACCTCGCCCCGGTCGAGCATGGTCATCTGGAGCAGGAAGCGCTCGACGTCGCGGTCGTCGACGTTCATCCAGTACTGGAACAGCTGGTAGGGCGAGGTGCGCGCCGCGTCGAGCCAGATCGCGCCGCCCGTCGACTTGCCGAACTTGGCGCCGTCGGCGCGGGTGACGAGCGGCCAGGTGAACGCGTGGGCGGTGGCCTGGGAGCGGCGGCGGATCAGGTCGACCCCGGCGACGAGGTTGCCCCACTGGTCGGAGCCGCCGATCTGCAGCTCGACGCCCTGGCTGCGGTGGAGGTGCCAGAAGTCGTTCGCCTGCAGGAGCATGTAGCTGAACTCGGTGTAGGAGATGCCGTGCTCGGACTCGATGCGGCTGCGCACCGACTCCTTGGCCAGCATCTGGTTCACGGTCACGTGCTTGCCGACGTCGCGGAGGAACTCGAGCACGCCGATGCCGGCGGTCCAGTCGCTGTTGTCGACCACGGTGGCCACCTCGCCCACGATCGCCTCGACCTGGCGGCGGATGCCGGCGACGTTGGCGGCGAGCGTCTCCTCGTCCAGCAGGTTGCGCTCCTCGGACCGGCCGCCCGGGTCGCCGATCATGCCGGTGGCGCCGCCGACGAGCGCCACCGGGCGGTGCCCGGCCTCGGCGAAGCGTCGGAGCACGAGCAGGCCGATGAGGTGGCCGACGTGGAGGCTGTCAGCGGTGGGGTCGCAGCCGTAGTAGAGCGAGATCGGGCTGGCGTCGAGGCGCTCGCCCAGCGCGTCGAGGTCGGTGCTGTCCTGCACCAGGCCCCGGGCACGGAGGTCTTCGAGGAGCTCGCTCATGGCCGCCGACGATAGGGGCCGCCCCGGTTGGCGGCCGACCCCTCCCGGCGGCGACGATCGTGGGGTGAGCGACCCCGGTCCCGTCGAGCCCCCCTCGAATCCCGCCAGGGGCTCGAGACCGTCCCGCCGGCCCCTCGCCCGCCTCGGCGTGCTGGCCGTGGTGGCGAGCTTCGTCGGGATCTGGGGCTACGTGCTGTGGCTGTCCTTCGTGGAGGGCCGCGAGGAGCCCCGCGACCGCCTGGACGACACCTCGTGGACGGAGGCCGCCGAGGAGACCTGTGCCGGGTCCCGGCTCGTCATCGACGACCTGCCCTTCGCCAGCGAGGTCGGATCACCCGAGGACCGGGCCGACCTCCTGGACGCGGCCACCGACGAGCTCGACGTGATGGTGGAGCGCCTCGGCGAGCTGGTGCCGCCGAGGGAGGCCGACGAGGCCCGGGCCGCCTCCCGCTGGCTCGCCGACTACCGCACGTTCCTGCAGGACCGCCGCGAGTACGCCGCCGCCCAGCGCGATCCCGATCACCCCCGCTACGACCGCCCGTTCAGCGTCACCGACCGGGGCGGCTACCAGATCGACGTGCTCCTCGACGACTTCGCCCGGGTGAACTACATGGAGAGCTGCGAGACCCCCGACGACGTGGGCTGATCACCTCCGGCGGCCCTTGCGCTCGTGGTCGGGGCGCATCGCCCACTGCGCCTCGGCGTGCAGCTCGCGGTAGGCGGCGAGTCGGGCCGCCGCGAGGTCGCCGGCCTCGACGGCGGCGAGCACGGCGCAGCCCGGCTCGTGGTCGTGGGTGCAGTCACCGAAGCGGCAACCGGCGGAGAGGTCGTCGATGTCGGAGAAGGCGGCGTCGATGGCCTCGGGGTCGGCGTAGAGGCCGATCGCCCGGATGCCGGGGGTGTCGACGACGATGCCGCCCCCGGGGAGCAGGTGCAGCTCCCGCCGGGTGGTGGTGTGGCGCCCCTTGGCGTCGGCCTCGCGCACGTCGCCGGTGAGGGCGACCTCCTCGCCCGCCAGGGCGTTGAGGAGGGACGACTTGCCGGCGCCCGACTCGCCGAGGAGCACGACGGTGTGGCGGCCGAGCGCCCGGTTGAGCTCGTCGATCCCCTGCCCGGTGACCACCGAGACGGCCACCACGTCGGTGCCGGGGTGCTCGGTGGCCACCGCGCGGACCGTGCCGTCGAGATCGTCGACGAGGTCGGCCTTGGTCAGCACGACGGTCGGCTCGGCGCCGGCGTCCCACGCCTGGGCCGCGGCCCGCTGGATGCGACCCGCCTTCACCGGCCGGTCGAGCCCGGCGACGACGAGCACCTGGTCGAGGTTGGCGGCGAGGACCTGCTCGCCCTCGCCCACCGGGTCGGCCCGGCGCAGGGCGCTGCGCCGCTCGAGCACGGCGGCGACCTCGTCGTCGACCACGACCACCCAGTCGCCGGCGACCGGCGTGCCGATGCGGTCGGCCCGCGTCCGCGCCGACTCCACGCCCTCGGCCGTCGCCACCTGCACCCACCCCCGGTCCTGGCGGACCACCCGTCCGGGACGACCGTCGGGGAGGGCGAGCCGGGCGAGCTCCGCGTCCCGCGCCTCGTCCCAACCGAGCGTGGCGAGGGCGTCGCTCACGAGGACCCGGGCGTGGTCAACGGCGGCGCAGCTCCCGGTGGCGGGCGAGCCCGTGGCGCAGGAGCCGGCGGAGCCCCTCGTCCGGGTCGAGCTCGTCGACGTCGTGCACGGCCGCCCATCGGATGGCGGTGGACTCGTGGTTCCCGACGAGCTCGGCCCCGGCCGGGGCGACGACGAGGTAGCGGACGTCGAGGTGGAGGTGCGGGCCCTCGGCCGGCGGGGCGACGACGTGCACATCGACGTCGACGGCCACCGGGTGCACCCGCAGGCCGGCCAGACCGGTCTCCTCGCTGGCCTCCCGCAGCGCCACCGCCGCCAGGTTGGCGTCGCCGTCGCAGTGCCCGCCGGGCTGGAGCCACCGCCGGAGCTTGCGGTGGTGGAGCAGGACGACCCGCTCGCCGCCGGCGTCCACGACCAGCGCGGAGCCGGTCAGGTGGCCCTCCAGGCAGGTGCGGTGGAAGGCGTCGTCGTGGGCGTCGAGGAAGTCGAGGACGGCCCGGCGGTGGCGCTCGGCATCCGGGTCGATCTCGGCGGTCTCGATGGCCTTGCGGGCGTCGGCGAGGTCGTGGGAGGCGCGCAGCTGCTCGTGGTCGGCGTCGAGCAGGGCGTCGGCGGGCACGGTGCGAGGCTACGCGGCCCGGCCGTCAGGGACGGGAGACGTTGGGATCGCCGGGCACGTACCAGCGCCACGGGTGCTCGGCACCGGCGGAGAGGCCGATGCGGGCGGCCTGCACCGGGTCGGCGGGCGGCGGCGTGCCGTCGTCGAGCAGCTGCACGGGTCCCCCCGAGAGCAGGTCGGCGCCGTCGTGCGAGCCGTGCAGGCCGAGGGCCTGGCACAGCTTGGCCGGCCCGCTGCACAGGTCCCGGTCCCGCCGGGCGGCGGGTCCCCGCGCCGCCCGCATCGCCTCGACCCCGTCGATCGGCGCGAGGGCTCGCACGAGCACGGCCACACCGTCGTCCTCGTCGCCGCACACGACGTTGGCGCACCAGTGCATGCCGTAGGTGAAGTAGACGTAGAGCAGCCCGGCCCGGCCGAACATGGTGGCGTTGCGCTCGGTGCGGCCCCGGTAGGTATGGGCGCCGGCGTCGATCGGCCCGCAGTACGCCTCGACCTCGACGATGCGACCGCTGCGCCGTCCCTCGGCGGTGTCGTGGGCCAGCACCTTGCCGAGCAGCTCCGGGGCGACCTCCCGCGGGTCACGGGCCAGCCAGGCCCGCTCGACCGGGGTCACCGGCCGGCCGAGGCGCGCAGCGCCCGGATGGCCGCCACCTCCTCGGCGCGCATGTTGGGATCGTGGGCCTTGCGCTCGCACACGGCGGGCAGCGCGGTCCGTGCGGCCTCGACGTCGACGCCGGCGAGGAAGGACGCGAGCAGCCGGCGGCGCAGCAGGGCCGCCAGGACCTGCAGGAGCCGCCCACCGTCGGGGCGCGCGGTGGCGAGCAGCATCCACGTGGTGGCCACGTCCTCGGCGGCGTCGCCGGCCCGGGCGTTGGACCAGTCGATGAGCACCGGTCCACCGCTGGTCAGCAGGACGTTGCCGGGATGGAGGTCCAGGTGGACGATGCGCCCCTGCTGCCCCGCCGGTGGTGGCACCTGGTCGAGCCGGCGATGGAGGTCCGCCAGCGTCCGGCCGTGCCGCGACACGTGCCAGGGCCGGCGCTGCAGGTCGTCGAGCTGCGACGAGCCATCGACCCGGTCCATCACGATGTCCCGCCCGTCGACGTCGTGCACGGCGGGGACCGGGAAGCCGTGGGTCGCCAGGTGGGCCATGACCTCGGCCTCGGGGGTCGAGTCGTGGTCGGTCCGGTAGCGGCGCAGGACGCGGCCGCCGCCGATGTCGTAGACGTCGGCCGCCCGGCCCCGGCCCAGAAGCGGCCCGGGATCAGGCACCGACCGCCCGGCGGAAGGCCTCGGGCACGGCCATCTTCACGAGGGAGCCCGTGCGGACCCCGACGTAGGTCATGGTGGCCTCGAACAGCGGCTCGCCGTCGCGGCTGCCGTGGTAGGCGACGTCGAACGACGTGGTGCCGATGCGGGGGACGTCGATGTCGATGTCGACCCGGTCCCGCAGCCGGGCCGGCGCCGACCACGCGATGGCGGCCGCCTTCACCATCACGTCCCAGTCGCTCGCGCCGAAGTCGACGTCGAGGTCGCGGAAGAAGCGGTCGGCGAGGTCGTCGCACCAGCGGAGGTACACGCTGTTGTGCACCACCTGCTGCATGTCGCACTCGGAGTAGCGCACCTCGACCGAGTAGCGCCTCATGCGAGGGCCTCCACGCGGGAGCGGTCCGCCGCGATGCGCGCCCGGAACCGCTCCAGCTGGGCGGCGACGGCGTCAGGGCCGGCCGCACCGTGCGTCGTGCGCATCCGCACGGCGACGCCGGGGGCGATCAGCGCGGCCGCCTCCGCCCCCAGCTGCGGGTGCTCGGCGGCGAGGTCGCGCAGCGAGCGCTCGCCGTCGACGGCCTCGCGGACCAGCGCCCCGACGATGGCGTGGGCGTCGCGGAAGGGCACGCCGCGGCGCACGAGGAGCTCGGCGAGATCGGTGGCCGCCGTGACCTCCACGTCGGCGGCGGCGGCCATCCGCTCGGGCCGGAAGGTCAACGTGGCGTACTGGCCGGCCGTGGCCCGCAGGGCGAGGCGCACCTGGTCGACGGCGTCGAACAGCGGCTCCTTGTCCTCCTGGAGATCGCGGTTGTAGGCGATCGGGAGGCCCTTGAGCGTGGCGAGGAGGCCGGTGAGGTCGCCGATGACCCGGCCGGCCTTGCCCCGGGCCAGCTCGGCGATGTCGGGGTTCTTCTTCTGCGGGAGCATCGACGAGCCGGTGCTGTAGGCGTCGTCGAGGCGCACGAAGCCGAACTCGTCGCTGGCCCAGAGGACGACCTCCTCACCCATCCGGGAGAGGTGGATGGCCACCATCGTGACGGCGAAGAGCGACTCGGCCACGAAGTCGCGGTCGCTCACCGCGTCGAGGCTGTTGTCGAACACGGCGGCGAAGCCGAGGTCATCGGCCACCGCGGGCGGGTCGAGCGGGAGCGACGAGCCGGCGAGGGCGCCGGCGCCGAGCGGCGACACGTCGAGCCGGCGGCGGGCGTCGAGGAGCCGGTCGACGTCGCGGGCGAGCGCCCACGCGTGGGCCAGCAGGTGGTGGGCCAGCAGCACCGGCTGGGCGCGCTGGAGGTGCGTGTAGCCGGGCAGGTAGGTCTCGCCGGCTGCCTCCGCCCGCTCCAGCAGCACCTGCTGCAGGGCCACGACATCGGCGGCGAGGGTGACCAGCTCGCGCTTGCACCACAGCCGCAGGTCGGTGGCGACCTGGTCGTTGCGGCTGCGGCCCGTGTGGATGCGGGCGCCGGCGTCACCCGCCAGCTCGGTCACGCGCCGCTCGACGGCCGTGTGGATGTCCTCGTCGGACTCGACGAAGGCGAAGGTGCCACCGGCGAGCTCGGCCTCGGCCTGGTCGAGCGCCCCGAGCACCGAGACGACCTCGTCCTCGGCGAGGATCCCGGCGCGACCGAGCCCCCGCACGTGGGCCCGGCTGCCGGCGATGTCGTCGGGGAAGAGGCGCTGGTCGAAGGGCAGGCTCACCGTGTAGGCGAGCAGGTCCGCCGCCGGCCCCGACTCGAACCGGCCGTGCCAGAGCGTGGTGCCCGCCTCGCCGTCGCTCATCGTGGCCGGGCGCCGGGGCCCTGCCGCTGCGACCACGTCTGGATGCCGAGGCCCCAGAGGCGGACGAACCCGGCCGAGTCCTCGTGGCGGAAGCTGTCCTCGGCGTCGTAGGTGGCGAGCCCGTAGTCGTACAGGCTCGACTCGCTGCGTCGGCCCTCGACCTCGCAGCTGTTCGGCGCCAGGTGGAGGCGCACCTCGCCGGTGACGTGCTCCTGGGACTTCGCGATGAACGCGTCGAGCGCCTCGCGCAGCGGCGAGAACCACAGGCCGTCGTAGATCAGCTCGGCGTAGCGGGATTCGAGGCGGTACTTCTCGCGCTGCAGGTCGCGCTCGAGGCAGATCGACTCGAGGTCGACGTGGGCCTTGATGATGGCGAGCGAGGCCGGGCACTCGTAGGTCTCGCGGCTCTTGATGCCGACGCGGCGGTTCTCGACCATGTCGATCCGCCCCCAGCCGTAGGCGCCCACGGTGGCGTTGAGCTCGTGGATGACCTCGGCGGGCGTCTTCGATTCGCCGTCGATGCTCACGGGCATGCCCTGCGCGAAGCCGACGACCAGCGTGCGCGCCTCGGTCTCGGTGGGCTTGGTGAGCAGCCACACGCCCTGGGGCGGCTTCGCCCAGGGGTCCTCCATCTCCCCGCACTCGATGGCGCGGCCCATCAGGTTGTCGTCGATGGAGTACACCTTCTCCTTCGTCGCCGCGATCGGGATGTCGTGGTCGTAGGCGTAGTAGATGGCGTCCTCGCGGGTCATGCCCCACATGCGGACCGGCGCCAGGATCTCGAGGTCGGGCGCCAGCGCCCGGGTCGACACCTCGAAGCGCACCTGGTCGTTGCCCTTGCCGGTGCAGCCGTGGGCGACGGCGTCGGCTCCGTGGAAGCGAGCGGCCTCGACGAGGTGCTTGACGATGACCGGCCGGGACAGGGCCGAGACCAGCGGATACCGGTTCTCGTACAGCGCGTTGGCGCGCAGCGCCGGCATGCAGAAGTCGCGGGCGAACTCCTCGCGGGCGTCCACCACCACCGCCTCGACGGCGCCGGCGGCGCGGGCGCGCTCCTTGACGACGTCCCAGTCCTCGGCGGCCTGGCCGACGTCGACGGCGAGGGCGATCACCTCGACGCCCTCGTTCTCGATCAGCCAGCGGACGGCGACGGAGGTGTCGAGGCCGCCGCTGTAGGCGAGGACGACTCGCTTGGCCATGGGTGCTCCTTCGGTGCTTCGTTCGGGCGGCGGCGTGCAACGCAGCCGCTGCCAGTTTCTAGAGGGTGGTGGTGCGAGCGCTACAGGCCGGCGAGGGCGCTGAGCTGCTTGGCGACGGCCTTGCCGGTGGTGCGCTCGGCGACGACCAGCAGCAGCGTGTCGTCGCCGGCGACGGTGCCGAGGACGTCGGGCAGGCCGGCGCGATCGAGGGCGGAGCCGACGACGTGGGCCGACCCCGGGGGCGTGCGCAGCACGACGAGGTTGTGGGAGTGGGCGATCTCGACCACCCACTCGCTGCAGACCCGCCGCAGGTGGTCCTCGGGGGCCACGGCGTCCTTGGGCATCGCGGGCACGGCGTAGACGGTCTCACCCCCCGGGACCCGGACCTTGATGGCGCCGAGGTCCTCGAGGTCGCGCGACACGGTGGCCTGCGTGGCGACCACGCCGTCGGCGGCCAGCAGCTCCACCAGCTGCTCCTGGGTGGAGACGGCGTGCTCCTCGAGCATGCGCTGGATCCGGTGCTGGCGCTGCGGCTTCGTGAGCCGGGCCGCGCGCACCCCGCGGGCGCTCATCGGATCGCCTCGATCTCGACCAGCCAGCGGAACAGGCCGATCATGGCGTGCATCCGGTTGTGGGCCTGCGGGAACATCCGGGACCGGGCGCCGTCGGCCACCGAGGCGGCGACCTCCTCGCCGCGGTGGGCGGGCAGGCAGTGCATGAAGATCGCCGAGTCACCGGCGGCGGCCATCACCGAGTCGTCGACCTGGAAGCCCTCGAACGCCCGGGAGCGGTCGGCGGCCTCGTCCTCCTGGCCCATCGATGCCCACACGTCGGTGTGGACGGCGTCGGCACCTTCTGCGGCCTCGGCCGGGCGGGTGGTGAGGAAGGGGGCGGTGGACAGCCCGGCGGCTCGCAGGCGCTCGACGGCGACGTCGCTCGGCCCGTACCCGACCGGCGACGCGATGCGCACGTGCATGCCGCACATGGCCGCGCCCAGCGTCAGGCTGCGGGCGACGTTGTTGTAGTCGCCGACCCAGCAGACCGTGCGGCCCGAGAGCGACCCGAGCTCGTCGCGCATCGTCTTGAGGTCGGCGAGGGCCTGGCACGGGTGGCCGAGGTCGGAGAGCAGGTTGATGACGGGCACCGTGGCCTCGGCGGCGAGGTCCTCGAGCACGGCGTGGTCGAACACCCGGGCCCCGAGGGCGGCGTGGAAGCCGGAGAGCACCCGGGCGACGTCGGCGGCGGGCTCGCGCGACCCGATGCCGACCTCGGCCTGGGTGAAGGCCACCGGGTGGCCGCCGAGCCGCGACACCGCCGCCTCGCAGGAGTGGCGGGTCCGCAGGCTCGGCTTCTCGAAGTAGAGGCCGATGCTGCGGCCGGCGAGCTCGCCGGTGACGGCGGCGTCCGGTGGGATCGGCCGCTCGCACAGGTCGAGGATGCGCACCAGCTCGCCCGCGGAGAGGTCGTCGATCTCGAGGAGGTGGCGGGGTGGGACGGTCACGCGCCACTCCCGTCGAGCACGCCGGCGATGAGGCGGACCGCCTCGTCGATCTCCTCGGCGGACACGGTGAGCGGCGGCGCGAGGCGCAGCGCCGTCGGCGTCACCCCGTTCACGACGAGGCCGCGGTCGAGCAGCGTGGCAGCCACGGCCTTGGCGTCGGAGCCGACCCGCTCCACGTCGAGCTCGGCGGCCAGGAGCAGACCGAGGCCGCGCACCTCGGTGACGGCGTCGAGCGCCCCGAGGGCGCGCCGGAGGTGGGCGCCGGCCGTGCGGGCGAGCGCCGGCGCGTCGAGCCGGCGCATCTCGGCCAGGACCGCCTTGGCGGCCGAGGCGGCAAGCGGCTGCCCGCCGAAGGTCGTGGCGTGGTCGCCCGGCTCGAACGCGGCGGCCACCGACCGCTTCGCCGCGCAGGCACCGATCGGCATCCCGTTCCCGAGCGCCTTGGCCATCGTCACGACGTCGGGCTGCACGCCGAAGTGCTGGAACCCGAACCACTCGCCGGTGCGACCGAGCCCGGTCTGCACCTCGTCGACCATGAACAGGATCCCCCGCTCGCGGCACAGGCGCTCGACGCCCTGGAAGTAGTCGGCTTGCGCCGGGTTGACCCCGCCCTCGCCCTGCACGGGCTCGAGCAGCACCGCGGCCACGGTGGCGTCGAGCGCCCGCTCGAGCTCGTCGAGGTCGTTCCAGGGCACGTGGCGGAAGCCCTCGGGCAGGGGCTGGAACGCCTCCCACTTCTGGGGCTGGCCGGTGGCGTGGAGGGTGGCCAGGGTCCGCCCGTGGAACGACGCGTAGGCGCTCACCACGCTGTGCCGGCCCCGGCCGCCGGACTTGCGGGCGAGCTTGATGGCCGCCTCGTTCGCCTCGGCCCCCGAGTTGCAGAAGAAGGTCTGGTAACGCTCCGCGTCGTCGTTCCCGGCGCGCAGCAGCTCGTCGAGCGCGACGGCGACGTCCCACCCAGGCTCGGTGCCGAAGATGTTCGAGACGTGGCACAGGGTGCGGGCCTGCTCGGCGATCGCCTCCGCCACCACCGGGTTGGCGTGGCCGAGCGACACCACGGCGAGCCCGGAGAGGAAGTCGAGGTACCGCGTGCCGTCGCCGTCCCACAGCTCGGTGCCGGCGCCGCGCACGAACCGCACCTGCGGCGGGCCGTAGGTGGGCATCAGCGGGCAGGCGTCGAGGCCGTCCGGTGCGCCCATGGCGGTGCGGTGCTGGACGGCGCTCACGAGCGTCCTCCCTGGTCGGTCGCCTGCTGGTGTCGGGTGATCATCGTGCCGACGCCCTCGTCGGAGAACAGCTCGAGGAGCACGACGTGCTCGATGCGCCCGTCGAGCAGGTGGGCGGCGGGCACGCCGTGCTCGACGGCCGAGACGGCGGCCTCGATCTTCGGGATCATGCCTCCGGTGAGCTCGCCGTCGGCGATGCGCCGGCGCAGCTCGCCGACCGTGGCGCTGCTGATCAGCGAGTCGGGGCGCTCCACGTCCGCGAGCAGCCCGGGGACGTCGGTGAGGTAGATCACCTTCTCGGCCTGCAGCGCCGCGGCGAGCGCTCCGGCCACCGTGTCGGCGTTGATGTTGTACGCCTGGCCCTCCGCGCTCCCACCGATGGTGGAGACCACCGGGATCAGGTCCTCGGCGAGCAGCCGGTGGAGGATGGTGGGGTTGATCGACTCCACGTCGCCGACGTAGCCGAGGGCGGGATCGCGGGCGACCGACGTGATCAGCCCGCCGTCCTCACCGGACAGGCCGACGGCCAGCGGGCCGTGGGTGTTGATGGCGCCGACCAGGTCGCGGTTGACCTTGCCGACGAGCACCATCCGGGCCACGTCGAGGACGTCGGCGTCGGTGACCCGCAGGCCGTCCTTGAACTCGGACTGGATCCCGAGCCGCCCCAGCAGCTCGCCGATCTGGGGACCTCCGCCGTGCACCACCACGGGCCGGATGCCGACAGCGCGCAGCAGCACCATGTCGGCGGCGAAGGAGTCGGCCAGCGCCGGGTCGACCATGGCGTTGCCGCCGAACTTCACCACCACGATCTTCTGCCGGAACCGGTGGATGTACGGGAGGGCCTCGAGGAGGATCTCGGCCCGGGCGAGGGCGTCGGTCACGGGAGCAGGCCCGTGGTCGGGAGCCCCGTGGTCTCGGGGAGGCCGGCGAGGACGTTGGCGCACTGGATCGCCTGCCCCGAGGTCCCCTTCACCAGGTTGTCGATGGCCGAGATGACGAGCAGCCGTCCCGTCCGCCCGTCGTGTCGCACCGTGAGGTGCGCGCAGTTCGACCCGGCCACCGCCTTGGTCTGCGGGATCCGGTCGTCGACCACGATGAACGGCTCGCCGGCGTAGGTGTCGGCGAGGCACGAGAGCAGGTCGGCCCGTGATGCGCCGGGCACCGGCGCGGCGTAGACGGTGCTCAGGATCCCCCGGGTCATCGGCACCAGGTGCGGCGTGAACAGCACCTGGGCCCCGGTGGCCTGCTCGATCTCGGGCGTGTGCCGGTGGTCGAGGAGCCCGTACGCGGTCATGTTCTCCGATGCGGCGGCGAACGTCGTGTGCGGCTTCGGCGGCCGACCGGCGCCGCTGAGCCCCGAGGCGGCGTCGACGATGGCCGAGGGCTCGACCAGGCCGTTCCGGACGAACGGCGCGAGCGCCAGCGCCGCGCCCGTGGGGTAGCAGCCGGCGACGGCCACGAGGTCGGCGCCGGCGAGCTCGTCGCGGAACAGCTCGGGGATCCCGTACGCCGCCTCGGCCAGCAGCTCGGGTGCGGGGTGCTCCTGGCCGTACCACTCGACGTAGAGGGACGGGTCCTTCAGCCGGAAGTCCGCCGCCGCGTCGACGATCCACTTCACCCGGCCCCGCAGCCGGGGGACGATGGCCTGGCTGAGGCCGTGCGGCAGGCCGAGGAAGACGAGGTCGAGGCCGTCGCAGTCCGCCGCCGTCGCCTCCGTGAACACGAGGTCCGGGTAGGCGGAGGCGAGGTTCGGGTACAGCTCGGCGACCGGCGTCCCCGCCTGGCTCTCGGCACCGGCGAGGCGCACGTCGAGCTCGGGGTGCCCGGCCGCGAGCCGGAGCAGCTCGGAGCCGGCGTAGCCGGACGCGCCCAGGATGCCCACGGAGATCATCTGCGGCACCCTATCCGACGGTCTGCATGAGTATGCAAGCAGGTTCCCCGTTGCACGCCGGTGGGAACGGGCGCATGCTCGCACGAGGGGAAACGTCAAGGGGGTCGACACATGTTCGTCCAGATCATCGAGGGCAGGACCATCGACGAGCCGAGCCTGCGGCGCCAGCTCGACCGGTGGGTCCAGGAGCTGCGGCCGGGCGCAGAGGGCTTCCTCGCCGCCACGCTGGGCATCACGGCCGACGGCCGGGTCGTCGACGTGGCCTGCTTCGACTCCGAGGCCCACGCCCGCGCCAACAGCGACCGGGCCGAGCAGGGCCAGTGGTGGGCCGAGACGGAGAGGTGCTTCGACGGTGAGGTGACCTTCACGGACTCGAGCGACGTCGAGGTCCTGGGCGGCGGTGCTGCGACGGGCGCGGGCTTCGTCCAGGTGATGAAGAGCCACGACATCGATCGAGACCGGATGCACGCGTTCGACGAGGCGCTCGTCCCCTACCTCGAGCTGCGCCCGGACATCCTGGGCGGCCTGCGCGTGTGGACCGGCCCGGATCGCTGCACCGAGGTCATCTACTTCCGCTCCGAGCAGGAGGCTCGCGCGGGGGAGGCCGCGGCGCCGCCCGAGGCCCAGGAGGCGCTCGCGGGGTTCGCGGACCTCATGGAGGACGTCGAGTACCTCGACCTCACCCACCCGACGGTGATCTGAGCTCCACGCCCTGATCCTCGCTTCGACCGCGGGGGAGCACGTCCGCGGTCATACCCTGTGCCCGTCGGCATGGGGGCCGACATCTGGGGGGAGGACGTGGTGGGACGGCGGCGCCTTCGGGCGGCAACGATCATGGTGGCGGTCGGCGTCCTGTCGACCCTGGTGGCGTCGAGCGCGGCCACGGCCGAGGACGGAGGACCCGCGGTGCTCGTGACCGGCGACTCGCTCCCCTCCCAGTCCGTCGACGAGATGCGGGTCGCGCTCGCGCTCGCCGGGTACGACGACGTGCGCTTCGAGGTGCACGGCGGGACGACGGTCGACTGGGCGCTCCAGCACGTGCGGCACGCACATGAGCCGATCGTCGTCTTCGCGACCGGCTCGAACAACGCCGTGGGCGGGTGGTCCGACGCCGACGCCGACGACGCCGCCGATGCCGTGGAGGCCCTCGGTCGGGCCGCCTGCGCGATCTGGGTGCTCCCCAAGGCCGCGTGGTACCCGGGCGGCCACGAGATCCCGGACCCGGATGCCGCCGCGACCGTGCAAGGCATCCGGCGCGCGGTCGCCGGCAGCGCCGTGCAGGTCGCCGACTGGGCGGAGGTGGCCGACGCGGTCCCCGAGATCCACGACTGGGACGGCGTCCACCACACCGCCGGGGGCCGGGCCCTCTACGCCGAGCTCGTCGCCGGCGCCGTCACCGGCGGCTGCGCCCCGGTCGATCCCTCGACGACGACCGCCCACGAGCGCTACGTCGACGCCGTGCACCGGATCCTGCTCGGACGGGAGGCCACCGACTTCGCCCGTGCCCGGTGGACCTCGCTCCTCGACCGCGGGCACCCCCGCCTGGCGTTCGCTCGACGCATGGGGACCAGCCCGGAGTGGGTCGACCGCCAGATCAGCGAGCTCTACCGGCTCGCGCTCGGGCGCGATCCCGACCCGGCCGGGCTCGTCCACTGGAGGGAGCGCATCGTCGCCGGCGACCCGCTGGCCGCCGTGGCCGCCCACGTCTACGGGTCGGACGAAGCCCGGGCACGGGCGGGTGGGACCGACGAGGCGCTGGTCCGGGCCCTCTACCGCGGCCTGCTCCATCGCGAGGCGGAGGCGGCGGGCGTGCGGTTCTGGGTCGCACACATGGCCGCCGGCGCGCCGGCGCACGTCGTCGCCGCCGAGCTGCACGGATCGCTCGAGTCGCGGCGCGACCGCGTCCGCCGCCTCTACCGCTCGATCCTCGATCGGGAGCCGGACACCGCTGGGCTCGCCCACTGGGCCGGGGCGCTGGTCATGGTCGGCGACCTGCGGCTGTCGGCCACGCTGATCGCCTCCGACGAGCTGTACCGACGATCGACGGGCACCGCCTAGAAGCGCTCCTGGCCGACCTCGCGGTGCCGGTCGGGGAAGTCGCGGTACAGCGACGCCCGGAACCCGGTGACGAGGTGGTTCACGGCGTGGTGGGCGCTCTCCTCGGGCTCGGCCCGGCGCGAGACGGCCCGGAAGGCGTCGTCGAGCTGGGCGAGGTCGCGGGTCTCGATCAGGACCTTGAACTCCCCACCGGTGCCGAAGCCCAGCTTGCGGCGCAGCAGGCGCCAGCCCTCGATGCGCCCGTCCTGCCGCAGCCGGCCCAGGTAGGCATCGAGCGCGGCGACCAGCTCGACGTCGCGGACGCCGGGCCGGAGGTCGACCTCGATCTCGTAGACGTCCACGGGCTCAGCCGCGCAGGTGGGCCGGGAACCGGGCCGTCACGGCGTCGATCATGGCCTGGCGGACCTCGCCCACCTCGGCGTCGGTGAGGGTCCGGTCGACCGCCTGGAGGCGGACCCGGTACGCCAGCGAGCGGTGGCCCTCGCGGACCGCCTCGCCCCGGTAGGTGTCGAAGAGCCGCACGTAGCCGAGGAGCGCGCCGGCGCCACCCTCGATGACCTTCGCGATGTCGGTGGCCGAGACGCCCTCGGCGACCTCGAAGGCCAGGTCGACGTCGGACGAGGGGAAGCGGCTCACCGGCCGGTACCTGCGCTCGGCGTGGGCTCGGCCGAGGAGCCGTTCGAGGTCGACCTCGATCCAGGCCACCCGGCCCGGGATGTCGTAGGCGGCGAGCACCTCGGGGTCGACCTCGCCCAGCGTGCCGACCGATTCCCCGGCGACGCGCGCCACGCCCGAGCGGGTCGGGTGCATGGCGGCCATCTCGGCGTTGGCGACGTCGGCGTCGGCGATGCCGATGCCGTCGCACACCGTGCGCCACACCTCGACGGCCGTGGCGGCGTCGGCGCCGTGGACGATGGCGGCGAACGACTCGCGCTCGTCGGGCAGCTCGGCATCGGGGTCGACGGGTCGCCTGAAGACGTGGCCGACCTCGAACAGGGCGATGTCCTCGTTGCGATGCCCGACGTTGTGGCGCACCGCCTTGAGCAGGCCGGGCAGCAGCGACGTGCGCAGCACGGACTCCTCGGCCACGAGCGGGTTCGTGATGGTGATGCCGTCGCCGGGCAGGCCGGCGCGCTCGAGGTCGCCCGGGGCGAGGAACGGCATGGGCGTGGCTTCCGACAGCCCGAGGCCGGCGAGGAGCGTGCGCAGCCGCCGTCGGTCCTGCTGCCGGCGTGTCAGGTGTCCGGACAGGGTCGAGACCGGCATCGTCTTGCCGAGGCGGCTGTAGCCGTACATGCGGCCGACCTCCTCGACGATGTCGATCTCGGCGTCCGAGTCCAGGCGGAACGACGGCAGGGCGACCTGCATCGTGCCGTCGGCGGCGATCTCGGTGCTGAAGCCGATGGGATCGAGGAGCGCCTTCATCTCCCCCGCCTCCAGCTCGGACCCGAGGATCGCGTTCACGCGCCCCGGGCGCACGGTGATGGGCGTGCGGTCGGGGAGCTGCCCTCGCTCGTCGACCAGCCCGTCGCTGGCGGCCCCGGCGGCCGCGCCGAGCAGCTCGACGAAGCGGTCCTGGGCGAGGTCGATGCCCATGGCGTCGACGCCTCGTTCGAAGCGGGCGGACGCCTCCGAGCGCAGCCCGAGGCGCCGGCTGGACCGGGCGAGGGGCATGCGCTCGAACCAGGCCATCTCGACCACGACGTCCGTGGTGGCGTCGGAGATCTCGGTGTCGGCGCCCCCCATGATCCCGGCGATGCCCACGGGGACGTCGGCGGCGTCGCAGATCAGCAGGTCGGCCGGCGTGAGGGTGCGTTCGACGTCGTCGAGCGTGGTGATGGCCTCGCCGTCGCGGGCGACGCGGATGCGGAAGCCCGGGAGGCCGCCGGACCCGGTGCCGATGGTCGCCAGGTCGTAGGGGTGCGAGGGCTGGCCGAGCTCGAGCATCACGTAGTTCGACACGTCGACCACGTTGTTGATCGAGCGCATGCCGAGCAGCGTGAGCCGGTTCGCGATGACCGGGTCGGACGGCCCCACGGTGAGGCCGCGCAGCACGCGGGCGGTGAAGCGGCCGCAGCGGTCGGGGTCGACGATCTCGACCGACACCAGGTCGGCGCTCGGGGTGCCGTCGGTGGCGACGCGCGGGGCGGGCAGCGAGAACGGCACGCCGAGCCGGACCGCGACGTCGCGGGCGACGCCCGCCACCGACATGGCGTCGGGCCGGTTCGGGTTGATCTCGAGGTCGTAGAGGACGTCGGACCCGATGCCGAGCGCCTCGGTGAGCGGCGTGCCCGGGGCGAGCTCGCCGGGCAGCAGCAGGATGCCCGCCGGGTCGCCCGGGAGGTTCAGCTCGGGCGGGCTGCAGAGCATGCCGTTCGACCACTCGCCGCGCAGCTTGCGACGGGCGATCTCGAGGCCGTTCGGCATGGTGGTGCCGAGCGTGGCCAGCGGGACGAGGTCGCCGACGGCCATGTTGAACGCGCCGCAGCAGATCTGGAGCGCCTCGCCGTCGCCGGCGTCGACGTCGACCAGCTGGATCTTGTCGGCGTCGGGGTGCGGGCGCAGGTCGAGCACCCGGGCCACGACGATGCCGTCGAGGCCCTCCCCGAGGACGTCCATCTCCTCCACGGCCATGCCCAGATCGCTCATCACGTCCCCGAGCGCGATCGGGTCGAGCTCGATCGGCGCGAAGTCGCGCAGCCAGGAGTGGAGGACCTTCATCGGGGCGACCTCAGAACTGCTTCAGGAAGCGGACATCGTTGGTGATCAGCTCGCGCAGGTCGTCGACGCCGGCCTTGGTGGTGGCGAGGCGCTCGATGCCGAAACCGAACGCGAAGCCCGAGAACTCCTCCGGGTCGATCCCGCAGTTGCGAAGCACGTTCGGGTGCACCATCCCGCAACCGCCGAGCTCGAGGAACGTCCCGTCGGGGCGGATGATGTCGAACTCCGCCGAGGGCTCGGTGAACGGGAAGTAGGAGGGCCGCAGGCGAGACGAGAAGTCACCGCCGAAGTACGCCTTGGTGAAGCGGTCGATGGTGCCGGCGAGGTCGGTGAGGGTGATCCCCCGGTCGACGACGAGGCCCTCGATCTGGTGGAACACCGGCAGGTGCGTCGCGTCGGCCGTGTCCTGGCGGAAGGTGCGCCCGGGCATCACGGAGTAGATCGGCGGCGGCTGCTCCTGCATCACGCGCACCTGCACGGGCGAGGTGTGGGTGCGCAGCAGCGTGCGCCCCGGCTCGCCGAAGTCGACGTACAGCGTGTCGTACATGTCGCGCGCCGGGTGGCCCTCGGGGAAGTTGAGCGCCTCGAAGTTGTAGTGGTCGGTCTCGACCTCGGGCCCCTCGGCCACGGTGAAGCCGAGGCCGACGAAGACGTCCTCGAGCTCCATGATCGCCTGCGTGACCAGGTGGAGGTGCCCGGCCCGCGACCGGGCGAGGACCTCGGTGAGGTCGAGGCGGTCGGCCTCGAGCTGCTCGCCGCGGGCGGCCCGCTGGAGGCCGTGCCGCCGCTCCCCCGCCGCCGCCTCGAGCGCCTCGATCGCCTCGTTCACCGCCTGGCCGACCTGCTTGCGCTCGTCGGGGTCGAGGCCGCCGAGCCGGCGCTTGAAGTCCTTGAGCGAGCCCTTCTTGCCGAGGGCGGACCGCTCGGCCTCGGCCAGGTCGTCGAGGGACGCGGCCGCCTCGATGCGGCTGCGGGCCTCGGCGGCGATGCGTTCGAGCTCGTCGATCATGCGCGCGAAACCCTGCCCGACCGCGCCGCCGGCAGGCAAAGCCCTTCGCCGGCGCTCAGGCCCCGTGGGCCTGCTCGAAGGCGTCGAGGGGCAGGGTGAAGGTGAACGTCGCCCCCGACCCGGCCGGCGAGGTGGCGACCAGCTCGCCGCCGTGGGCCTCGACGAGGCCGCGGCTGATCCACAGCCCCAAGCCGGTGCCGGTGGGACGGCCGTGGTCGCGGCGGAAGAACTTGGTGAACACCCGTGGCAGGTCGTCCTCGGGGATGCCCTCACCCCGGTCGGTGACGGACACCGCCACGGCGTCGCCGGCGACCGTGGCCTCGACCACCATCCCCCGCGGATCGCCGTACTTGGCCGCGTTCTCGACCAGGTTGGTGAGGACCTGCTCGAGCTTGTCCGGGTCGGCGTACACCTCGGGGACGTCGTCGCCCACCCGCACGTCGCAGTCGAGCTCGGGGTACGAGAGGCGCACCTTGTCGACCACCGTGCGGGCGAGCGAGCCGACGTGGACCATCTGTCGGCGCAGCACGAGCCGGCCCGTCTCGAGCCGGCTGATGTCCAGCAGCTCGGTGACCAGGCGGGTGACGCGGTCGGCGTCGTGGTGGACCTGCGCCAGCATCTCGCGCTTCTTGTCGTCGTCGATGCGATCCCAGCGGTTCAGCATCAGCGACACGTAGCCCTTGACCGACGTCAGCGGCGACCGCAGCTCGTGGGAGACGGTCGAGATGATGGCGATCCCGGAGCGATCGCCGACCGGCCGCGCGCTGAGCACGGTGCCGCCGCCCGCCCGGCGGGCGGTGACGGTGACGGGGACGTCGTGGCCGTCGGCGTGGGTGAAGACGAGCTCGACCTCCGTGCCGGGGGCCGGCCAGGCGCCGGCCCCGACCGGATCGCCGAGGGGATCGCGAGCCCCGAGGGCGTCGATGGCCGGGCGGCCGATGCGGCCCTCGAGGGGACCGAGCAGCTCGGCGGCGGCGGCGTTGCCGGCGGCGAGGGTCCCGTCGGGCGCGACCGCCAGCACGGCGTCGGGCAGCAGGTCCCAGCCGGCGTCGCTCACCGCGGCGCCACCCGTCGCTGGCGGGCGGATTCGAACGCGAGGACGGTGCCGGTCATCGCCACGTTGAGCGACTCGACCCGTCCTGCCATCGGGATGCGCACGGCTACGTCGGCCGCGGCGACCACGCCGGGAGGGAGGCCGTGGGCCTCGTTGCCCAGCAGCAGGGCCACATCGCCCCGCAGGTCGGCGTCGTCGAGGGCGACGGTCGCGTCGGCGGCGGTGGCCACGACGATCATGCCTGCGCCCCGGAGCCGTCGGAGGGCGGCGTCGATCCCGCCAGCCACGAGGATCGGCACCCGGAACGACGAACCCGCCGACGCCCGGACGGACTTGGGGTTCCAGAGGTCCACCGCATCGGCGCAGGACACTACCGCCGAGGCGCCGGCGGCCTCGGCGACCCGCACCAGCGTGCCGGCGTTGCCCGGATCGGCGACCCCGACGAGCACGAGGACCAGGCCCCGCAGCACCTCGTCGCCGGCCGGGCGGGGAAGGGAGGCGAGCGCGGCCACCGGCTGCGGGGTCACCGGGGAGGTCACCTTCGCCAGCGCTCCCGCCTCGACGGCGCGCACGACGACCCCGGCCGCACGGGCGGCGGCGAGGACCTCCTCGGGCGCGCCCGGCTCCGCGTAGACCTCGACGACGTCGGCTCCCGCGGCGAGCGCCTCGGCGACGAGCGTGGGCCCGTCGATCACGAACTGCCCGGCGTCCAGACGCGCCCTGCGGCGCCCCGAGAGGCGCCGCAGGTGCGTGAGCGCGCTGGACCGCGGTCCGAGCACCTCGTCGGTCATCGACCGTCGATCAGGCCGCGCCCTCCTGGGCACCGAGCGCCTGGTCGGCCACACCGACGAGGGCGGCGAAGGCCGCCGGCTCGGTCACGGCGAGGTCGGCGAGGTGCTTGCGGTCGACCTCGACGCCGGCCTCCCGCAGACCCGCCACGAAGCGGCTGTAGGAGGTGCCGTTCTGGCGGCAGGCGGCGTTGATGCGCTGGATCCAGAGCTTGCGCATCTCCCCCTTGCGGGCCCGACGGTCGCGGAACGCGTAGTCCATCGAGTGCATGACCTGCTCGTTGGCCGAGCGGAAGGTGCGGCTCTTGTTGCCGTAGTAGCCCTTCGCCCGACCGAGCACCTGCTTGCGGCGCTTCTTGCTGTGGACCCCGCGCTTGACGCGTGCCATGTCGTTCTCCTCTCAGCTCTCGGGTGGCCGGGTCAGATGCCGAGCATGCGCTTGACGCGCTTCTCGTCGGCGGTGGACACGAGCTCGTCGCCCTTGAGGCGGCGGAGGCGCTTGGCGGTGAAGCGCTCGTTCCCGTGGTGGCGGTTGGCCTGGCGGCGGCTCACCTTGCCGCTCCCGGTGATCTTGAAGCGCTTCGCCGACGTGCGGTGGGTCTTCATCTTGGGCATGGATCAACCTTTCGTCGTCGACGTCTTGTGGGTTCGGGCGGGACGCCCGGCGATCTACTCGGACGTCTCGGTGGGGGCGGCCTCGGCGGCCGGCGTGGCTGCCTCGTCCTGTTCGGCGGCCGCCTTCTGGGCGGCGGCCTGGGCCTTCTTGTCCGGTCCGAGGACCATCGTCATCTGCCGACCCTCGGTGCGGGCCGAGGTCTCCACCCGACCCACGTGGGCCGTGGCGTCGACCACCCGGTCGAGGATCCTGCGGCCGAGCTCGGGGTGGGACTGCTCCCGGCCCCGGAACATCAGCGTGACCTTGACCTTGTGACCCTCCTCGAGGAAGTGGATCACCTTCTTCGTCTTGGTGTCGAAGTCGCCCGGCCCGATCTTGGGCCGGTACTTCATCTCCTTGATCGATGCACTGGAGCTCTTGCGGCGAGATTCCTTCGCCCGCTGCGCGGCCTCGTACTTGAACTTCCCGTAGTCCATGATGCGACACACGGGCGGGTTGGCCTTGTCCGCGACCTCGACGAGGTCGAGGTCCTGGCTGCGGGCGATGGCCAACGCCTCGGGCAGGGGCTTGATCCCGATCTGCTCACCGTCGGCACCCACGAGGCGGACCTCGCGGGCACGGATGCGGTCGTTGATGCGGGGCTCGTCAGCAGCTATTGCCGATCAC
>Ga0208490_100550_pt1 | contig 21768 bp, 21 predicted proteins | sample SubbioAug_CSWold_FD_184818 | JGI IMG/M metagenome (GOLD analysis project Ga0208490, IMG submission 184818) | Serpentinite rock and fluid subsurface biosphere microbial communities from McLaughlin Reserve, California, USA - CR11Aug_CSWold (SPAdes) | ecosystem: Environmental > Terrestrial > Deep...
TCGGGCTACGTGCCCGTCGGCGGTGTGGTGATCTCGCCCGAGATCGCCGCCGCGTTCGATGAGCGCGTCTTCCCCGGCGGACTCACCTACTCGGGCCACCCGCTGGCGATGGCCTCCATCGTTGCGTCTATCGACGCGATGGAGGAGGAGGGCATCATCGAGAACGCCACGATGATCGGCGAGAAGCATCTCGGACCGGGTCTGCGGGCTCTCGCCGACAAGCACCCGATGATCGGCGACGTGCGCGGACTCGGCGTGTTCTGGGCGCTCGACCTCGTGACCGACCGCGAGACGCGGGAGCCGGTTGCGCCCGGCGTGATTGGCGCCCTGAAGCGCGAACTGATGGCGCGCCGGGTGCTGCCGTTTGCCGCCGACAACCGCATCCATGTTGTTCCGCCGTGCGTCGTGACGCCGGAGGAGGTGGAGCGGGCGCTGATCGCGTACGACGAGGCGTTCACGGCGGTTACGCAGGGCTGATCAGGCGCGCTCCCAGTGTCGTTGGGGCATTCACGGAGCGAGCACGACCTACCGTAATGGGGCCGCGGCATCCACCGTTTGATCGGGGGTGGATGTCGCGGCCTTACACTTAACGGCTATGCCTGCCGCGACTTCTCCCTACCGCGTCTCCGTGCGCGACCTCATGCATCGCCCCGGCGAAATGCGGGAACGCACCCTCGAGTTCGCCGCCCCCGAGCAGCTCGGCGTCGGCGCCGCATACGTTGCCGAGGGGTCGCCGCTCGCGATCGAGCTGCGACTGGAGGGTCTGCACGACGGAATTCTTGTCACGGGGGAGATCGACGCGACCCAGTCGGGGGAGTGCGTGCGGTGCCTCGATCCCGTCTCGCGGCCCCTCGAAGTCGAATTCCAGGAGCTTTTCGCGTATTCTCCTGAGGACGCTGTCGACTACACGGTTCACGATGATCACGTGGATTGTGAACCCGTAGTTCGGGACGCGGTTGTGCCTGCGCTTCCGTTCCAGCCCGTGTGTCGCGACGACTGCCCCGGCCTCGACCCCGAGACCGGCGAAAAGTTGGCGGACCACGCTGAACAGAAGCCGCGCGAGGTCATGGACCCGCGCTGGGCTGCCCTGGAAGGATTCCGGGCGGCTGAGACCGACACCGACTGACACCGGCACCCCCACTGACTGAAGACTGAACCTGGGCGCGCGTGCGCGCCAAGGCTGAGAGAGAAGAGAGACACCATGGCTGTTCCCAAGCGGAAGAAGTCGCGCGCCAACACCCACGCCCGCCGCTCGCAGTGGAAGGCTGAGGTCCCCACGCTCGTCAAGACCGTCGAGAACGGCAAGGTCGTGTACAGCCTTCCCCACCGCGCGAAGGTCGTTGAGGACTCGGCGGGCACCCCGCTGTTCCTCGAGTACAAGGGCCGCAAGGTCGCTGACGTCTGATCGGTCCGACCGATCCGTGGCAATGAGCGCTGACCCCGGGGTGACCCCCGACCGGTCGGCGCTTATTGCCGCGCTCGGGGTCACGATCGACCCTGAGCTGCTCGAGCTTGCGCTCACCCACCGCTCGTGGGCCTACGAGAACGGCGGGGTGGCGAACAACGAGCGTCTCGAGTTTCTCGGCGACTCGATCCTCGGCCAGGCCGTCACGGTCATGCTCTACTCGAGCTACCCCGACCTCGACGAGGGCGAGCTGGCGAAGCGTCGCGCGTCGCTCGTCTCTGCGGTGGCGCTCGCCGAGGTGGCCCGGGGCATCGGCCTGGGCGACCACCTGAAGCTCGGTAAGGGCGAGGAGCTGACCGGCGGGCGCGGCAAGTCGTCGATTCTTGCCGACACGGTCGAGGCGCTGATCGGCGCCGCGTATCTCGATTGCGGCGGCGATGAGGCCACCGCGCTGGTGTTGCGGCTCATCGATCCGCTGCTCGCCGACCCCGCCCGTTTCGGTGCCGCCATGGACCCTAAGACGTCGCTACAGGAGCTGGTCGCGTCTCTCGGCCGCACGGCGCCCGTCTACGAGGTCGTCGACGCCGGCCCCGACCATTCGAAGGTGTTCACTGCGACCGTCGTCGTCGACGGCGAGGCAATCGCGTCGGGCGTGGGTACGAGCAAGAAGCAGGCCGAGATGGCCGCGGCGTTGAGCGCCTGGACGGCGCTGTCGGCGCGCACGGCGTGAGCCGGCGCGTGTGGCGCGAGGCGAGCATCCGTGCCTGAACTGCCCGAAGTCGAGGTCGTGCGCCACGGCCTCGCCCCCGCCGTCACGGGCGCGACTATCGAGCGCGTCGAGGTGCTCGACGAGCGCTCACTGAAGCGCCACGACGGTCCCGCGGAGGACTTCATCGACCGGCTGACGGGCGCGCGCCTTGTCGCGCCCGTGCGGCGCGGCAAATTCTTGTGGATGCCCGTGGCCGTTGGCGATGGATCCTTCGGCGACCCCGTCGAGGCCCTCGTCGTGCACCTGGGCATGAGCGGGCAGGTGCTGTTGCGCTCGCGAGGTGCGGACGATGGGCCGTTGACGCGCATCCGGTTTGAGATCGTGCACCCGGAGCACGGCGAGCTGCTCGTGAACTTTGTGGACCAGCGCATCTTCGGGTCGATGGCGCTGGATGCACTGCAGCAGACGCCGGACGGGGCGGCCGGTGGGTACGGGTCGTCTCTCGCGCTCGTTCCCGGCCAGGTGGCCCACATTGCGCGCGACCCGCTCGACCCGGCGTTCGACGATGCGGCGTTCATCGCGGCGTTGCGGCGGCGCCGCACGGGCATCAAGCGGGCGCTGCTTGACCAGACGCTGGTGAGCGGCATCGGCAACATTTACGCCGACGAGGCGCTGTGGGCGGCGCGCCTGCACTACGACCGGCCGACCGCGTCGCTGCCCGTTGCGCGCGTTCGCGAGCTGCTCACCGAGGTGCGCGTGGTGTTGGCGCGGGCGCTCGAGGAGGGTGGCACGTCGTTCGACGCCCAGTACGTCAACGTGAACGGCGCTTCGGGGTATTTCAGCCATTCGCTGCGCGCCTACGGCCAGCAGGGTAAGGCGTGCTCGCGGTGCGGAGGTCTGATCGTGCGTGAGCAGTTCATGAACCGCGGCTCGCACTTCTGCCCGCGCTGCCAGCCCCACCCCCGCCGCCGCCGCGCCGCCTGAGCCGCGGTCGCGCTGCCTGCTGCGCGCCCGCCGCCGCCGCGCCCCCCCGTCAGCAGCCGCCACCCGTTGCCCACACGTAAGCCGCCCCGCCTGACCGAGGTCTCTGGCTGGCCTCCCCCCGAGAAGTGATCCACCACCCTTGGCGACTTCCACAACAGCGGAATGCCCGAAGCGGATTCACGCGTTCCGCTTCTTTGGAAGCGGCGGCAGAGGGCACACTCGCGCGGCCTCTCAATTCGCCTGCAACTGTCACGTTCGCGCCGGTGAACCACATGTATCTAGTGCCCGTTGAGTTGAGAGAAAGTGGTGAGCGATGAACGACAGCGACTTGGATGAGCGACTCGCGAGGTTTCAGGGGCCGACACTCGCGGCGTCTGACGACGACCTGGACCGGCTTATGTCCGAAGTTCGCGCGAGCTCCGGTAGCGAGCACGACCTCGCGACGCGACGACACCGAGACGCGCCGTCTCGCCGCGTTGTCGCCGGCGTCGTGGTACTGACGGTGGTTGCTGGCGGGTTCGCAATTCCGGCTGCTGCCGATGTGGTCCGCCAGTACCTTGCTCAGGCGGACTTCTTCCCGGCGGCGGGCGGAGAAGTTCTCCCCGACTCCGAGTGGGTCGACTCCGGTGCTCCAGATTTTGACGAGTATGTTCGCGCAACAATTCCCGATGAACTCCCGCTTCCGCCTGCCGTCGAGCGAGATGAACTGATTGGGTCTGTTATCGAATCGCACCGGCAAACGCCGGGGCTGCTTCAAGAAGTCGGTTTGCGCCGATCGTACGAATATCGAGTGCACTGTGCGTGGGCGTTCGAATGGGGCAGTGCATTCGATATGGACGACACCAGTGCACGACAGCGAGCCGAGGAAGTTTTGCAGACCGCCTCCAGCTGGCCCGCGCTCGTTGCGACCGACGGGGGCGGGATCGCGGCCTTGTACCGAGAGTACGCCGCCCTTGCTGTCGCGGGCGACAAGCAAGCGATGTCCCGGCACATCATTGGGGCGGACTGCGCCCTCCTTACGGAAACGCTGGGTCGATGAGGGGGTACGGTGTCAAGAGCGCATTGACCCAATCCGATGAAAGCAATGTGGGTTCGCTCGAGTCAGAGATGCGGGCTCTGATGCCTGACCTCCTTCCTTACTTCGGTCGACGAATGTCCTCCGCTGAGGATGCCGCGGACTGCATGAGCGAAACGTTGCTGGTGCTGTGGCAAAGACGGGACGGCATTCCGGCAACAACGGAAGATTGCCGGCGTTACGCATTCGGAATCGCGGCTCGCATTGTGCTCGCGGAGCACCGCGGTGTGAGTCAGCGAGCCAAGCTCATCAGTCGAATCATCGCGAATTATGAGCCTGCAACCGTGGATGCATACCCACGGGATTCCGATCCGGCGTTGGCTGAGGCCCTAACGCGGCTCACCCCTCGTGATCGCGAACTTATTCTTCTCGTCGCCTGGGAAGGATTCGGTGTCGCAGAGGCGGGCGCGGTACTCGGATTGAAGGCTGATGCCGCTCGTGCGCGCTACTCGCGTGCTCGGGCGCGCCTGCGGACGGCATTGTCCGGATGATCCCAGCACCTACGCGCTCACGTCCTTCCTCCACGCCCCCTCGTACACGAACGGCGCGAAGCCGATCGCCTCGTTGACGTCGAGCATGTGCCGGTTCTCTTCCGCGTTGTAGGTCACGATGCGGGGGTGCCCGGGCCGCACCCGCTGCAGGTGCGCGATGTTGGCGAGCTTCAGCAGCATCCCGAGGCGGTGCCCGCGGTGCTCGCGCACCACGATCGTGTCCTCTTGGTCGACCGGGCGGGTGAGGTCGTCGGGGGCGAGCAGCTCGGTGAAACCGGCAAGACGGCCGCTCGGCACGTGCTCGACGGCGGCGACCAGCGCGGTCGACGGGTTCTCGGCCTCGAGTGCCTCGTCGGCGAGCAGGCGCTCCACCGTCCACGGGTCCTCGCTCTCCTCGAGCCCGGCAGAGGGCGCATCGGTGCTCATACGGGTCAGCAGGTGCGCGATGTCCTCGCGCCACTCGGGCGGCGTTGCGTCGGTCCAGGTATAGATGCGGTACTCGCCGCCCGCCGCATCGCGAGCCTGCGCGCGCGTCGCCTCCAGCGAAGCCTCGTCGACCGGAAGGGGAAGCCAGCTGCCGCGTTCCACCTGCTCCAGCCGGTAGCCGAACGACTGCAGTAGCAGCGTCTCCGGAGTGTCGGCGGCCACGTCGCCGAAGCCGGTGGGCGCCGCGAGCCGTGGCCCGCCGACCCTCCAGCACGGGGCATAGACGATGAACTTCGTCGCCCGCGCCTCCCGCGCGAGAGCCTCGACGCGCTCGGCGAGGGCGCGCCCGATTCCGCGACCGCGAGCATCCGGAACAACCTCGACCGCAAGCCACGCGGTGTCGGCCGCGTCGCCGAGCCGGTGTTCGGCGATTCCGCGCCCGACGGGGCGTCCGTCGAGACGCGCCAACAGCATCCGTTTCGGCTCGAATTCCTGCTTCCTCCACCCCGGCAGCATTTCCTCCGGCGGACGCACCTCGTCCTGGGTACCCGAGTCGTGCGACCAGACCGCGCTGCGCACCTCGATGCAGGCGAGAAAGTCGGCGGCGTTCGGCGCGTCGACGCTGCCTGGAATGACCACCTCGGTGATCTCTAGGCCGGTCATGTCTGCTCACTCTCGTTCGGCCAGCCCGCCAGGCTACTCCCGCGCGAGCCGGTACGGTAGGCCTGTCCGCATCCCCATCCCCGTGAGGCGTCGCCCGTGCACCTGAAGTCCTTGACCATCAAGGGGTTCAAGTCGTTCGCCCAGCCGACAACCTTCCACTTCGAGCCGGGCGTGACCTGCATCGTCGGGCCGAACGGCTCCGGCAAGTCGAACGTGGTCGACGCGCTCGCCTGGGTGATGGGCGAGCAGGGCGCGAAGACGCTGCGCGGCGGGAAGATGGAGGACGTCATCTTCGCCGGCACCGCCACCCGCGGCCCGCTCGGCCGCGCCGAGGTGCGCCTCACGATCGACAACTCTGACGGGATGCTCCCGATCGAGTACTCGGAGGTCACGATCTCGCGCACGCTGTTCCGCAACGGCGGCAGCGAGTACGCGATCAACGGCACGGCGTGCCGCCTGCTCGACGTGCAAGAACTGTTGAGCGACTCGGGGCTTGGCCGCGAGATGCACGTCATCGTCGGCCAGGGCCAGCTCGACAAGGTTCTACACGCGAGCCCCGAGGAGCGACGCGGCTTCATCGAAGAGGCCGCCGGAATCCTGAAGCACCGCCGCCGCAAAGAGAAGACGGTGCGCAAGCTCGAGGCGATGCAGACGAACCTCACACGCCTGAACGACCTGGCGGGCGAGATCCGCCGCCAGTTGACGCCGCTCGGCCGCCAGGCCGAGATCGCCCGCGAGGCGCAGACGATCGCCGCGATCGTTCGGGATGCTCGCGCGCGCCTCCTCGCCGACGAGGTCGTCAGCATTCGGCGCGCCCTGCACGAGCACCAGCGCACCGAGGCCGAGCGCACGAGCGAGCGCATCGTGGTGCAAGAGCAGCTGGATCAGGCGCGCCTGCGCGTGCAACGCATCGAGTCGCAGATGGTGGGCGACGCCGTTGACCGGGCGCGCGGCGTCGCCTTCGGGCTGGAGCAGGTGCAGGAGCGGCTGCGCTCGCTGTCGTCGCTCGCCCAGCAGAAGCTCACGCTGCTCAGCCAGCAGGCCGAGTCGCCGGGCGCGCAGACGACCGTCACGCAGGCGCAGATCGACGAGGCGCTCGCCGAGGCTGACGAGCTCGCCGCCGGCGTGGGGGAGGCCGAGCGCCGTGTCGGCGAGGCGGCGGCCCGCACCGCGACGGCCCGCGCTGCCCTCGACTCGCTCGACGAGGAGATCGCGGCGCAGTCGGCGCTTGTCTCGCAGCACGACCTTGAACTGCAGAGCCTGTCGGGGCGGGTCGACGTCGCCCGCTCGACGCTCGCCGCTGCCCATGGTGAGCTGCTGCGCCAGCAGAACGCACTCGAGCAGGCCGAGGCGCGCGTCACGCAGACCCGCGCCGACCTTGCGGCCCTTCCCGAACTGGAACAGGCGGAAGGCGTCGACGCCGAACTCGACGAGGCGCTCGCCGCCGCCGACGCGCGCGTCGCCGAAGTGACGGCGCGCATTGACGCTGAGCGCGAGCAGCTGCACTCCCTCGAGCGGGAACGCGACGCGCTCGCCGCCCGCGTGAGCGCCCTGTCGCAGGCGGTCGACGTCGGCGACGGCGCCGCGGGACTCGCCGGCAGTGACGGCGTGCGGGGGCTCGTCAGTGACCACCTTCAGGTGACTCCCGGCTACGAAGCGGCCGTCGCCGCCGCTCTCGGAACGCTCGCCGACGCGGTGCTCGCCGACGACCTGGATGCCGGGCTCGCGGCCCTCCGCCGCGTGCGCGACGAGGAGGGCGGCCGCGTCGAAGTCGTGCTTGCCGACCTGCTGACTCCCTTCGACCCGATGGCGGGGCCGCAGTCGACCGGCGGACTCGTGCGCGCCTCGGGTGTCGTCACCGCGCCCGACGGCGTGCTCTCGCTGCTCTCGCACACGCTCATCGCCGATGACCTCGAGGCCGCCCGCGCCGCCTGGCCCACCGTTGAGCGGCTCGGAGCGCTCGCGAGCGTCACCGTCGTCACCCGCGACGGCGAGGTGCTGTCGCGCGCGGTGCTGCGGGGCGGGTCCGGTGCGGGCCGCAGCCGCCTCGAGTTGGCGGCCGAGCGCGACGCCGCATCCAGCGCCCTCGATGACGTCTCGACGGAGATTGAGCGCGCCCGCGGCGTACTCGACGACTCGCGGCACGAGCTGGCCTCCGCAAAGGACGATGCGACGGCGGCGCTCGCCGCCGTTCGCGACCAGGATGCTCAGCGCGCGGCCCGCAGCGAGCAACTGTCGCGCGCGCGCACGCAGGCGGAGGCCGCCGAGGCCGAGGCCGAGCGTCTCGCCGCCGGCGTCGACCGTGCCGAGGCGAGCGTGCGGGATGCGGAGGTCGCCGCCTCCGCCGCCCAGCAGGCGCTGGACGAGTTCTCGTCGCGCCCGCGCCCCATGCTCGACGCGAGCGCCCGCGACGGGCTGGTCGCCGAACTCGACGCCACCCGCGCCGCCGAGGTCGAGCAGCGCATCGCGCTCGAGACGGCCCGGGAGCGCGTCCGTGCCGCACGCGACGCGGCTGAGCAGCTGCGACGCCGTCGCGAGGCCGAGCGCGCCGCCGCCGAGGAAGCCGCCCGCCGCGCGGTGCTGCGGCAGCGCCAGGTCGACGCCGCCCGCCGGGTCGCCGCTGCCCTGCCCGCCGTGCTCGCCGCCGTCGACCGTTCGGTTGCCGAGGCGCGCGTCGCCCTGCACGCGCGGGAGGCCGAGCGGGCGCAGCAGAACGACGAGCTCGCCGAGCTGCGCCGCACCGAAGCGGGCCTGCGCGAGCGGCTCACCGGCATCACCGAGGGCGTTCACGGACTCGAGCTGCAGATCTACGAGAAGAAGCTGCACCTCTCGCAGTTGCTCGAGCGGGCGGGAGACGAGCTGGGGCTCGTCGAAGACGTGCTGGTCGCCGAGTACGGGCCCGAGGTGCCGGTGCCCGACGATGACGCGCTGACGAGTGCAGCGCAGGCCGCGGCCGACGCGGTGGCCGCGCAGGCGGCGGCGCGCATCGACCCCGACGACCCGTTCGCCGAGGCGGAGCCCGAGCCCGATTCTGCGTCTGGCGACGAGGCGGCCGACGCCGACAACGCCGCCGCTGAGCGGCGCGTGGCCGAACTGGTGGCGAGCCAGGCCGCGTCCACAATTCAGGAAGGCGGCGCCGATTCGGCGACCGATCACGTTGCCGACGACTCGCATCCTGAATTGCGAACGCCGCCCGCCGGCAAGCCGTTCGTGCGCGAAGAGCAGCAGGCGCGCCTCGCCCGCGCAGAGCGCAAGCTCAGCCAGCTCGGTCGGGTGAACCCGCTCGCGCTGGAGGAGTTCGCCGCGCTCGAGCAGCGGCACAAGTTCTTGACCGAGCAGCTGACCGACCTCGCGAACACGCGCCGCGACCTGCTGGCGATCATCGACGAGCTCGACGAGACGATGCAGCACATCTTCGCGGAGGCCTTCGCCGATACGCAGATCGCCTTCGACCAGGTGTTCCCGATCCTGTTCCCCGGCGGGTCCGGCAGCCTCATGTTGACCGACCCCGAGAGCATGCTGACGACGGGCATCGAGGTCGCGGTGAAGCCGGCCGGCAAGAAGATCGAGCGACTCAGCCTGCTGTCGGGCGGTGAGCGCTCGCTCGCGGCCGTGGCCCTGTTGATCGCGATCTTCAAGGCCCGCCCGAGCCCGTTCTACATCATGGACGAGGTCGAGGCCGCCCTCGACGATGCGAACCTCGGTCGCCTGCTGACGATCTTCCGCGACCTGCGCGAGAGTTCGCAGCTGATCGTGATCACCCACCAGAAGCGCACGATGGAGATTGCTGACGCGCTCTACGGGGTGAGCATGCGACAGGACGGGGTCAGCGCCGTCGTGGGCCAGCGGGTCGCCGACCCCGAGGCTGAGGCCGCCGCGAGCTGACGCCGCCGCGTGCTGAATCTGCCGCGCGCGACGCTCGCGCTGCCTTCCTGGCACGCGCCAGGGCACTTCCTCCACGTTGCCTGCAAAAGAGGGTCTACCCCCTTTCGGGGGTCACGCTACCTCGTTACCTTTTCGTTACCGATCGAAAGGAGACGCTCATGAAGCGCGCACTTGTGATTCTCGGAGTTGCCAGCACGTTCGCCCTCGCCGGCTGCGGCGACGGCACGGTCAACCAGGCACCCGTCGACGAGCCGCTGCCGGGTGAGCAGCAGCCCATGCCGGAAGAGCCGGGTATGCCCGGTGAGGACGGCATCGACGAGGACATGCAGCCGTAACACGCACCCGTCCTCGGGGGCGTGGCCTGTTACGCGTCCCCTTTCGACACGCCCCGGTCGGCCTCACGCCGCCGGGGCGTCGTCGTGTCGCGGCGGGCGGTTGCGGGGCCGCGCGCTACTGGTAGACGGTCGGCAGGGCGGGTTCGCCGGCTCCGAGTCGCAGCGCCTCCGCTGGCAACTCGGCGATGGCGGACGCGTGGTGGGCGCGTGCGAGGCGCACGCCGTCCTGGCCTCTGTGGCGCGCATCCATCTCGCCCTCCGTCACGTACGCGACCGTCAGATCGCGGATGCTCGCGCCGGCCTCGCGCAGTTCGTCGCGGTCGGCGGGCGCATCCGGCACGCCGTCCCGCGTCTCGTCGACGATGACCAATTCGGCCCGGGCGACGCCGTCCGCCCCGATGAGTCGCCGGCCGCGCTTCGCGGCGCCCCGCGACACCTTGCCGGCCGACGTCTTGGCCACGGGACGCCAGCCTCCCGCCTCCTCGTCCTCCACGGCCACGAGTTTGTACACGAAGCCGGCGGTGGGCGCGCCCGAGCCGGTGACGAGCGCCGTGCCGACGCCGAACGCGTCGACGGGGGCGCCGCGCAGGGCGGCGATCGTGTACTCGTCGAGGTCGTTCGTCACGGTGATGCGCGTGTTTACCGCCCCAAGGGAGTCGAGGTGCTCGCGCACCCGCCGCACCAGCTGCGGCAGGTCGCCCGAGTCGAGGCGCACCGCGCCGAGCTCGGTGCCGGCGACGCGCACGGCCGTGTCAACACCGCGCTCGACGTCGTACGTGTCGACGAGCAGGGTCGTTCCGGGGCCGAGCGCGGCGACCTGGGCGCGAAACGCCTCCTCTTCGCTCTCGTGCAGCAGGGTGAATGAGTGCGCGGCGGTGCCCATCGTCGGCACGCCCCACTGCTCGCCCGCTGCGAGGTTCGACGTGGCGGCGAAGCCGGCGATGTGGGCGGCGCGGGCGGCGGCGATGGCGGCCTCCTCGTGGGTGCGGCGCGACCCCATCTCGCTGAGGGGGGCACCGTCGGCGGCAGCGACCATGCGCGCGGCGGCGCTCGCGATGGCGCTGTCGTGGTTGAGCGTGCTGAGCGCGAGCGTCTCGAGCGCGACCGCCTCGGCGAACGTTCCGGTGACGCTCAGCACGGGGGAGTTCGGGAAGAACAGCTCGCCCTCCGCATAGCCCTCGACCGAGCCGCTGAAGGTGCTGTCGTGCAGGCGATCGAGCGTGGCGGTGTTCACGACGCCCTCTCGGGCCAGCCACTCGACCGTCTCGGCGTCGAAGCGGAAGTCGGCGAGAGCATCCAGCAGGCGACCGGTACCGGCGACGACGCCGAAGCGGCGGCCGGTCGGAAGGCGCCGCGTGAACACCTCGAAGCGGCACCGGCGGTCAGCCCGCCCCGACGCGAGGGCGGCCTCGATCATGGTCAGCTCGTAACGGTCGGTTCTCAGGGCTGTGGTCACGCGGCCAGGTTACGCTCGGCCCATCAGTGAGGGGTGGGGTTGTGAGCGGAAATAGCCGAGAGTCGGGGCCGGTGCGCTGGCTCACGAGTGAGCAGCTCGGCCCGCACTTCGACGATGGCGGCGAGATCGCTCTCGTCGAGGTGCTCGACCAGTACCGCAAGCGCCCCGTACACCGGCAAAAGGCGCATCTGCACCTGAGCGCGCTGCGGCACCGGGCGGCCGAGCTCGGCGAGCGGGCGCGCGTGATCTCCGGGCCGACGCATCGCGAGGCGCTTGAGGCCGCCGGGCTCACCGGCGACCGGCTCGAGACGGTGGGCGCGATCAGCTGGGGCATGCGGCGCCTCGTCGAGGAGCTCGGCGGCACCGTGCTCGAATCCCGCGGCTTCGTCACCGACCGGGCGGTGTTCGAGGACTGGGCGGCGGGTAAGAAGGCCTCGCAGCTCGTCATGGACCGCTTCTACCGCGAGGTGCGCGAGCGCACGGGCCTGCTCATGGAGGGCGGCCAGCCCGTCGGTGGTCAGTTCAGCTTCGACGCCGACAACCGCGAGCGCCCGCCGAAGGGCGCGGTCAGCCTCGGCCTGCCCGACCCGTGGCGGCCGACGGAAGACGAGATCGACGCATCCGTGCGCGAGGATCTGGACCGGCTCGCAGCCTCCGGCGCCCCCTTCATCGGCGTGGATGCGCCGCGCCGGTGCGCGGCGACGCGGTCATGGCCCACACGCGCCTCAGCGTGCCGATCAACCTCGGCCTGCTGCACCCGCTCGAGGTCGTCGAGCGTGTCGTCGCCGAGTACGAGGCGGGCCGGGCGCCGCTGAACAGCGTCGAGGGCCTGGTGCGCCAGCTGATTGGCTGGCGCGACTGGGTGTGGCACCTGTACTGGCACCTCGGCCCGGACTACACGGACTCGAACAATTTTCTGGATGCTCGCACGCCGGTCCCCGAGGACTGGTGGCGGCCGGATTCGTCCGCCGTCGCGGCGGCGTGCCTCTCGGATGCGCTCGACCAGGTGGCGCAGACCGGCTGGACGCACCACATCCTGCGCCTGATGGTGCTGGGCAACCACGCCCTGCAGCGCGGCTACGACCCGGCGGAGCTCACGGCGTGGTTCCGCGACGCCTTCGTCGACGGCACCGCCTGGGTGATGCCGGCGAACGTGGTCGGCATGAGCCAGTTCGCCGACGGGGGAGTCGTGGCGACGAAGCCGTACGCGAGCGGTGGGGCATACATCCAGAAGATGAGCGACTACTGCGGCTCGTGCCGCTTCGACCCGAAGAAGCGGCTGGGTGACGACGCGTGCCCGTTCACCGCCGGGTACTGGGCGTTCCTTGACCGGGTCGAGCCGCGCATCCGCGGAAACCACCGCATGGCGCAGCCGCTCGCGGGCCTGCGCCGCCTCGCCGACCGCGAGCAGGTCGTCGCGCAGGAGCGCGCCCGCGACGCGTACTGAGCCGTGCCGGCGGCTGCCTGCGCGACCACGGCCCTGGCCCGCGCCCGCGTCGCGCTTACCTGCCGGTGAAATGCGCGTCGTGGCTGCCTCACGGAACACGAGTCGACCACAATGCGCAACTCACGGCACCCTCTGCCTCGCCGCCCGCGCCCCGTTCCCGTCGCGCCGCCCCCGTGACCCGAAGGACCGCGAGGTTGCACTTGTGGTCGTCCGTGCGGCCGTGATTCCGCCACAACTGCACACTCGCCGTCTTTCGTGCGCCATATGCATGCGAATGCCCACCTCGGGGCCGAAACCTGTGTGCCGTGAGAGGCACATACGGAATACGCAGAGGACCTCTCCCGGGGCCGCGGTCGCAGCGCTCCAGGGTTGCGGCTAGGCGTGACGGCCGGGGTGCTGAACACGGATACGCCCCGCGCCTAGACTGGGGCGGGTGAGCAACGCGCCGATCGGAGTCTTCGATTCCGGTGTCGGCGGCCTCACCGTGGCCCGCGCCATCATCGACCAGCTGCCGGGCGAGCAGATCGTCTACCTCGGCGACACGGCGAACGGTCCCTACGGCCCGCGCCCCATCGCGCAGGTGCGCGAGCACGCCCTCGCCGTCCTTGACGAACTCGTCGACCAGGGCGTCAAACTGCTCGTCATCGCGTGCAACACGGCAAGTGCCGCCATGTTTCGGGATGCGCGCGAGCGCTTCGAGCAGGGCCACGGCATCCCGGTTGTCGAGGTCATTCAGCCCGCCGTGCGCGCTGCCGTGCGCCGCACGCGCACCAAACGCATCGGCGTGATCGGCACGGAGGGAACGATCCGATCCGGGGCGTACAGTGACGCGTTCGTGGCCGACCCGAGCATCCAGCTGTCGACCGCCGCCGCCCCGCGCTTCGTCGAATTCGTCGAGGCTGGCATCACGACCGGCCCCGAGGTTCTGGCACTGGCCGAGCAGTACCTGGCGCCGCTGAAAGCCGCCGACATCGACACCCTCGTGCTCGGCTGCACGCACTACCCGCTGCTCGCCGGCGCGATCCAGTACGTCGTCGGCTCCGACGTCTCGCTCGTGTCGAGCGCGGAGGAGACCGCCTACGACGTCTACCGTCGCCTCGTCGCGCACGGCATCGAGGCCACCCGAACGGATGCTCCCACTCACGTCTTCGAGGCCACCGGCGCCGATACCGAACGGTTCCGCGAGCTCGCCCGACGCTTCATCGGCCCCGCCGTCACGCGCGTCGACCCCTTCCCGACCGGCACGATCCCCCTCCCGAAAGGCCCCACCGCATGAACGCCACCATCGCCGAGTCCTCCGGCCTGCGCGCCGACGGGCGCACCAACGACCAGCTGCGCCCCGTCACGATCGAGCGCGGCTGGAGCGCCCAGGCTGAGGGCAGCGCACTCATCAGCTTCGGCGGCACCAAGGTGCTCTGCACGGCGAGTTTCACGAACGGCGTGCCGCGCTGGCTCATGGGCAAGGGCTCGGGCTGGGTCACGGCCGAGTACGGCATGCTGCCCCGGTCGACCAACGAGCGCATGGACCGCGAGAGCGTGAAGGGCCGCATTGGCGGCCGCACCCACGAGATCTCGCGACTCATCGGCCGCAGCCTCCGCGCCGTCGTCGACACGAAGGCGCTCGGCGAGAACACGATCAAGATCGACTGTGACGTGCTGCAGGCCGACGGTGGAACCCGCACCGCCGCTATCACGGGCGCCTTTGTGGCGCTCGCCGACGCCGTCGAGTGGGGCCGCGACAAGGGCTTCATCGCCCGCCGCGCCGCCGCCCTCACGGGCACCGTGTCCGCCGTGAGCGTCGGCATCATCGACGGCACCCCGATGCTCGACCTGGCCTACGTCGAAGACGTGAAGGCCGAGACCGACATGAACGTCGTCACCACCGGCGACGGCCGCTTCGTCGAGGTGCAGGGCACCGCCGAGGGCGCGCCCTTCGACCGCGACGAGCTGAACGCTCTGCTCGACCTCGCCGTGGGCGGCACGACCGAGCTGACCCGCCTGCAGCGCGAGATCCTCGGCCGCTGATGACGAGCATCCCGACGCTCAGAGCCGTCGTCGCCACCCACAACGCGCACAAGGTGGCCGAGCTGCAGCGCATACTCGGTACGGCCCTTCCCGGCCTCGAGTTGGTCGCCTACGACGGGCCGAGCCCGGTGGAGGACGGTGACAGCTTCGCCGCCAACGCGCTCATCAAGGCGCGCGCCGCGGCCGAGCACACGGGCCTCGTCGCGATCGCCGACGACAGCGGCATCGGTGTCGACGCGTTGGGTGGGGCGCCCGGGATCGACTCGGCGCACTACTCAGGGCGCCGCGATGATGCGGCGAATGTGAGCCACCTGCTCGCGAACCTCACCGATGTGCCTGCTGAGAATCGCGCCGCACAGTTCACCTGCGCCGCCGCCCTCGTCGACCCCACCCGCACCGACGACGCCCGCGAACACGTCGAACTCGGCGTCTGGCCGGGCCGCGTGGCACTCGAGGCCGCCGGCGGGGGAGGGTTCGGGTACGACCCGGTGTTCATCCCCGAGGGCCTTGAGGTCACGAGCGCCGAACTCACCGCCGACGAGAAGAACGCCATCAGCCATCGCGCGCGAGCCTTCGCGGCCCTCGCCGCCGTCCTGCGCGAGCGCTACGGAGCGTAAGGTCACCCCATGTCTGACACGGTCGCCACCACCGTCACCGACGACTACCTGAAGACGATCTGCCAGCACACCGAGTGGCAGCCCGAGCCGATCACGCCGAGCCAGCTTGCCGTCGCCCTCGCCCTTGCCCCCTCGAGCGTGACCGAGATGGTGAAGAAGCTCGCCGCCGCCGGACTCGTCGACCACCGGCCGTACGGCGCGATCACGCTGACCGACGCCGGCCGCGCCCGCGCCCTCGCGATGCTGCGCCGCCATCGCCTCATCGAGACGTGGCTCGTCGAGCGGCACGACTACGGCTGGGACGAGGTGCACGACGAGGCCGAGGTCCTCGAGCACGCCCTCAGCGACCGCCTGCTCGACCGCATCGACGCGGAGCTCGGACACCCGACGCGCGACCCGCACGGCGACCTGATTCCTCGCAAAGACGGCACGATCATCCGGCCTGACGCGGTGCGCCTCGACCAGGCGCCACCTGGAACGACGGGGGCGGTCGTGCGCATCAGCGACCGCGACCCCGACGTGCTGCGCGTGCTCGACCGGTTGGCATTGACCCTGGATGAACGCGTCCGGGTCGGCGACGACCGGTCGCCCGCCGCGGGGGTCGCCCTCGTGCGCGCGTCGGGCTCGACGATCGTCGTCGACCCCGCCGTTACGCGAGCCGTGTGGCTCGCCGTCTAGGGTCGAACGCTACCGCGAGTCGCCCACCGTAGGAATCGAATCAGTCGACGGGTCGCTGACGACGTCCTCCGACATGAGCTTGCGCGCCACCAACATTCGCTCAAGGGCGATCAGTGCAAGGATCACCACCGCACTGATTACAGCCAAGCCAATCATGATTGGCCAGTTCGACTCGGCGGGCAGAACTGACCCGTCATCTTCCTGCCACGGCCACAGCGCGCGCAGGGAGCCGAGCATGAGGCCCGTGATTACGATGAGCGTGACGCGGCGTTTTTTCGCGAGCAGCCACTGCAGGCCAGAAACGAAAACGCCGAGGCCGAGGATCGCGCCCAGGATGAACGTGCCCAGGTACGCGAGGTCGCGGTCGTTGACCGCGGCGAGCGTCGGCGCGTACATGCCGACGGTCAGCAGGAGGTACGATCCCGAGACACCGGGCAGCACGAGCGCGCAGATCGCGACGGCGGCCGAGATCAGGATCACGAAGAACGTCGGGTCCTGGTCGGGTGCCCTCGGGATGTCGGTCAGGAGGAACGCGAATGCGGTGCCTGCCGCGGCGATGAGGTACTCGTGCGCCTTCCAACGGCCGCCGACCATGCGAATCGGCACGATGAGGGACGCGGCAATCAGCCCGAAGAACACCGCGCGGGTTTCGGTCGGATGCTCGTCAAGCAGCGGCGCGATGAGGGCGGCTCCGACGAGAATCGCCGCGAGCATCCCGATGCCGATGGGAAGTACGGCCGCCCAGTGCACCTTGCCGAAGTGGGCGCGGGCGCCGGCGGTACCGCGCCCGCGCAGCCCGTCGCTGACGAGTCGAGCGACGCCGCGAGCGAGATGGCCTGCCCCGTCAATCAGGGTGTCGTAGACGCCGACGATCAGGGCAACTGTGCCACCCGAAATGCCCGGCACGACCTCGGCGAACCCGATGAGCGAGCCGCGTGCGGCGTCGAGGATGGAGCGCGCTGCAGCGCGGGGCGTGATGCTCACAGAGGGTAGTTTTCCTTCTCGTGCTTGCCGTCGTGCGGTCCCACGCCGTAGCTCGGAGCTGTCGTGGCCGGTTCCGTCGCCTCGTGGCGGCCATCGTGGGCGGGCTCGTCAACCCAGATCTCGACGGGGGGCAGTTCAACACCGGCGCGTTCCAACTCGTCTTCGATTTTCTGCTGATGCCGCTCGTGGGACCAGTGGTACGCGATGCCGATGAGCACGATGCCCACGATGACCAGCAGGACGATGTCGATGTAGGCGATCACCCAGTCGGCAACGCCGGGAATCTGGGCGATGCCGTAGCCGAGCAGCGGAAGGCCGGTGCCCCAGAGAATCGCGCCGATCGTGTCGAAGAAGAAGAAAGGCCGGTAGGGCATCCGGCCGACACCCGCGGCAACCGGGGCGATGGTGCGCACGACGGCGATGAAGCGCGCGATCGTGATCGCGAATCCGCCGTAGCGCAGGAAAAACGCCTCGGTGCGGGCGACGCTGCGTTTCGAGAAGAACCCTGCCTGCTTGCGGTTGAAGATTGGCGGGCCGACCTTGCGCCCGATCAGGTAGCCGAGGTTGTCGCCGGCCATCGTCGACAGGGTGATCGCCAGCGCCACCAGCCAGATGGGCTGGGGGATCACGTCGGTGAACGTCAATACACCCGTCAAGATCAGCAGGGTGTCGCCGGGCAACAGAAAGCCGATGAGCAGCCCCGTCTCAACGAATACGATGCCGCAGACGACGATCAGCGCCCAGGGGCCAGCGTCGCGAATCAGCGACTCGACATCGAACAGTCCGATGTCCATGGGCAACATGGCGACTCCAGCGGTGCGGGGCAAAAGGTTCAGCGTATCGCCGCGCGGGTGTCCCGCCTATCCGGGGTGGTGATCGTTGACCCTCCGTTACCCCTGGATATGGTGGACGCGACCGGAAGGACGCCTCCCGCCGATGCTCGCTGTGCTCGCCGCGTTGCCCGTGCTCGCCGTTCTCGTGCTCATGACGGTGGTCGGCTGGTCGGCTGCGCGGGCCGGGCTGGTTACCGCCGCCGCGACGCTCGTGCTGGCCGTCGTCGGCTTCGGCTTCGGGGTGGGCGAGGATGCCGACCCGGGGCTCGCCTGGTCGCTCACCGGCGTCGTCGCCGAGGCGGGCTTCATCGCGCTCACGATCATCGGCATCATCGGCCCGGCGCTCGGTATTTACGTGCTGCAACGCTCGACCGGCGCCGCGGCTCGCCTGCGATTGGCGCTCGCCGTGCTGCACCCCGACCCGCGGCTCGGGGCCCTGCTCGTCGCCTGGTTCTTCGCACTGTTCTTGGAGGGTGCGGCGGGTTTCGGCACGCCGATTGCCCTGGCGGCGCCGTTCCTCGTCGCAGCGGGCATGAAGCCTGTTGCCGCGGTCGCGGCCGCCCTCGTCGGTCACGCGGCGGGCGTCTCGTTTGGCGCCGTGGGTACGCCGATCCTTGCCCAGGCGACCATTGCATCCACGACCCTGCCCGAGACGACCGGCCAGGTGTTGGCCCGAGGCGTCCTGCCATACCACCTGGCCCTCGGCTGGATCCTGCTCGTCGTGCTGATCGTGATCATCGGCAGCGCCTACGGCAACCGGCGCGGGCTCGTCGGCTGGGGCTTGCTCGCCTGGGCGAGTTTCTTCCTGCCCTACAGTCTGATCGCCTGGTTCGTCGGCCCAGAGCTGCCAGCGCTTGGCGGCGCCCTCGTCGGGGCAATCCTGTTTTCCATCGTGCTCGCCTGGCGACGCGAGCGGGCGGAGGTCGCCGCGGGGGCGCGCCACCCGCACCCGGACGTGGAAGAAACCGTGGTCGCCGAGCTGTCGGTGCTGCGGGCCGCTGCCCCGTACCTGGTGCTCGTCGCAATCGTGCTGGTCACCCGGCTGATTCCGCCGATTCAGGATGCGCTGCGCTCGGTCACGCTCGAATGGCAGCTTCCCGGGGGCTTCGCCGGATCCGTGCAGCCGCTGTATCACCCGACGATGTTGCTCACCGTGGCGTTCGTGGTGGGCGCGCTGATCCAGCGGGCGTCGTGGCGGCGCATCCGCATCGCGGTCGTGTCGGCGACCCTGCAGCTCGGTCCCGTCCTGCTGGCGCTTGTGGGAATGATCACGATCGCTCGTGCGATGTCGGCCTCGGGCATGACGCAGACGCTCGCCGAGGCGGCCGCGTCGACGGGAGCGGCATGGCCGCTGTTCACTGTGGCAGTCGGAGTGTTCGGGTCGTTCATCACGGGTAGCGCGACGGCCTCGAACCTGCTCTTCACCGACCTGCAGGTGTCGACGGCTCGGGCGATCGGGGCGCCGTCGCTTCCACTCCTCGGTGCGCAGGGCTACGGTGCCGCACTCGGCAACCTCATTGCCCCCGGCAACATCATCGCGGCGGTCGCCACCGTCGGCCTCGCCGGGCGTGAGGGGCTCATTCTGCGGCGCACACTCCCGTGGGTTGTGGTGTGCACGATCCTGGGCGGGGCGTTCGCGCTGGTGCTGACACTGTCCTGAGAAGGTGCTCCGAGCATCCGGCCGATCGGGAATGGGCGCTTGTCTTCTCACGTTCAATGTTTACTGTGGCTGAACGGTTTGTTGGCCACGGGCGGTCGCGGCGACATCGTCGCTGCCCGCCCTTTTCCGCTGTTCCCCGATGTACAGAAAGCGATACCGCTATGTCTTTGGACTCCCTCTGGCAGCCGATCACGGTCGGCCGCATGAAGCTCCCGCACCGCCTCGCGATGGCGCCGATGACGCGCAGCCGTGCCAACGCGGACGGTACGCCGGGTGCGCTCGCCGCCGAGTACTACGGCCAGCGGGCATCCCTGGGGCTGATCATTTCGGAGGGCACGCAGCCGTCGGATGACGGCCAGGGCTACCTGAACACCCCCGGCATCTATACGGATGCGCACATTGCGGGCTGGCGCGAGACCGCCGACGCGATTCACGCCGGTGGTGGCTACCTGTTCATTCAGCTGATGCACGTGGGCCGCATGTCGCACCCCGACAACACGCGGCATCACCGCCAGCCGGTCGCCCCCTCGGCGATCGCCCCGGGCGTCGACATGTTCACGGCGGCGGGCATGCAGCCGGCTCCCGAGCCGCGCGCGCTCGCGACCGAGGAGATCGCCGACGTGATCGCCGAGTTCGTGCACGCCGCGAAGTCGGCCGTCGAGGCCGGTGCCGACGGTGTCGAGATCCACGCCGCCAACGGGTACCTCGGCCACCAGTTCCTCGCCCCGAACGCCAACGTGCGCGACGACCAGTACGGCGGATCGGTCGAGAATCGTTCGCGATTCGTCGTCGAGGTGTCGAAGGCCGTTGCCGACGCGATCGGCGCCGACCGCACCGGCATTCGCATCTCTCCCGGAATGCCCCTCGGCGGCCTCGACGAGGGCGCGGTCGAAGAGGTGCGCGAGCAGTATCTGCACCTCGTGGGCGAGCTCGCGAAGCTCGACCTCGTCTACCTGCACCTGCACCACGGCGGCGACGACGTGCTGCTGGAGGAGATCCGCAAGGCATGGCCGAACACACTGCTCGTGCTGCGCTACGGCCGCACTCGCGAGCAGATCGCCGACGAGATCAACGCCGGCCTCGCCGACATCGCCCCGCTCGGCCAGTTCGCCCTCGCGAACCCCGATGTGGTCGAGCGGTTGAAGACCGGTGCCCCGTTCAACGAGGCCGACCCCGCCACGTTCTACGGCGGCGACGCGACGGGCTACACCGACTACCCGACGCTCGATGAGGCTGACGACGAAGCGGCCGCGTAGCCGTCACGCCACAGGGTCACGGCGCCCTCCTCCGCGGCTGCGCGGGGGAGGGCGCCGTTTGTGTGAATGGTACTGGTGACATGAGGTCGGCTCGTGAGAGACTGACGCTCATGGATGCCCGCCCCACCATTCGCGATCGACACCACCTGCTGATTCGACGATCGTCGGTGGTTTCGCTGATGGTCGCGACGGCCTTGCTGCTCGGTGCGTGTGCCGGCGTTGACACGGCGTCCTCGGGCTCCGATTCCTCCTCGACGGGCTCTGTGGAATTGGGCGTCGCCGAAGCCTGCGCAGACACCGCCGTCGATGGGTGCACCGCGACCGCGGGTGACAGTGTGATCCTCCCGCCCGACTTCGAACGAGTGGGCGTCACCGATGCGGTCGCCGTTGATGAGGGTGGCCACAACGCGATCGGTCTGACACTCACCAGTGACGGGGCCGCGGTGCTCGCCGAGGTGACTGAGCAGGTCGTTGCTGCGGGGCCGGAGTCGCGCCTTGTTGTCAAGATCGGCGACGACGTCCTCTCGGCCGTTCGAGTCGTGGAGGCGCTACAGACAGATTTCGTTGTCGTCGCGTTGCCGCCGAGCGAGAGCCCGAACGACGTTATCGAACTCATTCGCGCTCGCTAGCGCACGCGTCGCCGTGCGTCGGTAGATCGTGCGGAAGGAGGGACTTGAACCCTCACGCCCGAAGGCACAGGAACCTAAATCCTGCGTGTCTGCCAATTTCACCACTCCCGCTGGCGCCGCCAGTCTACTGAGCGCGGCCGGAGGCAGGTTCGGAAGGGACGCGGCGCCCGCCGCGAAAACAAAGACGGCCCCCTTGCGGAGGCCGTCGGG
>Ga0208490_100551_pt1 | contig 21762 bp, 18 predicted proteins | sample SubbioAug_CSWold_FD_184818 | JGI IMG/M metagenome (GOLD analysis project Ga0208490, IMG submission 184818) | Serpentinite rock and fluid subsurface biosphere microbial communities from McLaughlin Reserve, California, USA - CR11Aug_CSWold (SPAdes) | ecosystem: Environmental > Terrestrial > Deep...
GTCCCGGATTTCCGGGATCGCCGCCTTGAGCTCGACGCTCGGATAGCTCAGCAGGGCTGATATGGCTTTCAAGGTCTTCATGGTAGATCCCTCCCCGCTCACGCGATTTCCATCGGATTTGACGGCTTCTTGCTCTTGGCACCGCCGAAGAGGTTGGTCTCGGTGGCGCCCGTCGAGCAGCCGTTGCCGAAGGAGAACCCGCAGGAGCCGCGCAGCTCGTAGGCATCCTCGACGCTGACCTCGCGATGCGATGTCGGGATCACGAAACGATCCTCGAAATTCGCGATCGCCATGTACTTGTACATCTCCTCGATCTGGCTCCCCTTGAGCCCGACGCGGGTGGCGATGCCCTCGTTGATGACGCCGTCGATGGTCTTGGAGCGCATGTAGCCGCGCATGGCGAGCATGCGTTCGAGGGCGGTGACGACGGGCTCCTCCTTGCCGGCGGTAAGCAGGTTCGCGAGGTATTTCACGGGGATGCGCAGGCTGCGCACGTCCGGCATCTCGCCGTCATGCCCGATCTTGCCCGCCTGCGCGGCCGACTGGATCGGCGAGAGCGGCGGCACGTACCAGACCATCGGCATGGTGCGGTATTCCGGATGCAGCGGGAACGCGATCTTCCACTCCATCGCCATCTTGTAGACGGGTGAACGCTGCGCCGCCTCGAGCCAGCTCTCGGGGATGCCCTCGCGACGGGCCTCTTCGATCACGCGCGGATCGCTCGGATCGAGGAAGACGCCGAGCTGGGCCTCGTAGAGATCCTTCTCGTCTGGGGTCGAGGCTGCGGCTTCGATGCGGTCGGCGTCATAGAGCACCACGCCGAGATAGCGGATGCGCCCGACGCAGGTCTCCGAGCATACCGTCGGCATCCCGGCCTCGAGGCGCGGATAGCACATCGTGCACTTCTCGGACTTACCCGAAGACCAGTTGTAGTAGATCTTCTTGTAGGGGCATGCCGAGACGCACATGCGCCATCCCCGGCACTTGTCCTGGTCGATCAGGACGACGCCGTCCTCCTCGCGCTTGTAGATCGCCCCCGAGGGGCAGGCGGCGACGCAGGTCGGGTTAAGGCAATGCTCGCACAGCCTCGGGAGATACATCATGAAGGTGTTTTCGAACTGGCCGTAGATCTCCTCCTCGATGCCGGCGAAGTTCGAGTCCTGCTTGCGCTTTGCGAATTCGCCGCCGAGGATTTCCTCCCAGTTCGGCCCCCACTCGATCTTCTCCATGCGCTCGCCCGTGATCTTCGAGCGTGGGCGAGCCGTCGGGAAGGCCTGGACCTCGGGCGCCTTCTGCAGGTGCTCGTAGTCGAAATCGAAGGGCTCGTAGTAGTCGTCGATCTCGGGCAGGTCGGGATTGGCGAAGATGTTGGCGAGGATGCGCCACTTGGAGCCGATGCGGGGCTCGATCTTGCCGTTCTGCTTGCGGGTCCAGCCGCCGTTCCACCGGGCCTGGTTCTCCCAGTCCTTGGGATAGCCGATGCCCGGCTTCGTCTCGACATTGTTGAACCAGGCGTATTCCATGCCTTCGCGGTTCGTCCAGACGTTCTTGCAGGTGACCGAGCAGGTGTGGCACCCGATGCACTTGTCGAGGTTCAGCACCATCGCGATTTGAGCGCGGATTTTCATTGTCGTTCCCTCTTATTCTGCTGCCTGGAGACCGGTGGGCGTCGCGTCCTGGTGCGGCCCGTCGAGCCAGTCGACCTTGGTCATCTTGCGGATGATCACGAACTCGTCGCGATTCGATCCCACGGTGCCGTAGTAGTTGAAGCCGTAGGAGAGATGGGCGTAGCCGCCGATCATGTGGGTCGGCTTGAGGACGGCGCGGGTGACCGAGTTGTGGATGCCGCCGCGCTGGCCCGTGACCTGCGAGCCCGGCGTGTTCACGATCTTCTCCTGCGCATGGTACATCATGCACATGCCGTCCTTGACGCGCTGGGAGACCACCGCGCGGGCGGCGATCGCCCCGTTGACGTTGTAGACCTCGATCCAGTCGTTATCGACGAGGCCTGCCTTGCGCGCGTCGTTCTCGCTGATCCACACCACCGGCCCGCCGCGGTTGAGCGTGAGCATGAGGAGGTTGTCGGAATAGGTCGAGTGGATGCCCCATTTCTGGTGCGGCGTGATGAAGTTGAGGACGATCTCCTTCTCGCCGTTCCCCGCGACGCTCCCCTGCGCCGGCTTGATGGTCTTGAGATCGACGGGCGGGCGATAGACGCAGAAGCCCTCGCCGAAGGCGCGCATCCACAGATGATCCTGGTAGAGCTGCTGGCGGCCCGTCAGCGTGCGCCACGGGATCAGCTCGTGGACGTTGGTGTAGCAGGCATTGTAGCAGACCTTGTCGCTCTCCAGCCCCGACCAGATCGGCGAGGAGATGATCTTGCGCGGCTGGGCGACGACATCCCGGAAGCGGATCTTCTCGTCCTCCTTGGGGAGCGCGAGATGGGCGTGCTCGCGGCCCGTGAACCCTTCCAGCGCCCGCCAGGCCTTGACCGCGACCTCGCCGTTGGTCTCGGGAGCGAGCATCAGCAGCACTTCGCAGGCGTCGATCGCGGTGTCGATCTTCGCCATGCCCTTCGTCACGCCCTCGTCGGTCACGACGCCGTTCAACTCGCGCAGGAGCTCGACCTCGTGGCCGGTGTTCCAGGCCATGCCCTTGCCGCCGTTGCCGAGCTTCTCCATCAGCGGGCCGAGCGCGGTGAAGCGCTTGTAGAGGTTGGGATAGTCCCGTTCGACCACGGTGACGTTGGGCATGGTCTTGCCGGGGATCGGATCGATCTGGCCCAGCTTCCAGTCCTTGACGTCGAAGGGCTGGGCGATCTCGCCGGGGGTGTCGTGCATGATGGGCGTGAGGACGACATCCTTCTCGACGCCGAGCACTTCCGGCGCGACTTCCGAGAAGACCTTCGCCAGTCCCTTGTAGATCTCCCAATCCGAGCGCGATTCCCAGATCGGGTCCACGGCCGCCGTCAGCGGGTGGATGAAGGGGTGCATGTCGGAGGTGTTGAGATCGTCCTTCTCGTACCAGGTCGCCGTCGGGAGAACGATGTCGGAGTAGACGCAGGTGGTGGACATGCGGAAATCGAGCGTGACCAGCAGGTCGAGCTTACCTTCCGGAGCCTTCTCGTGCCAGACGACCTCCTTCGACTTCTTCGCCCCTTCCGCACCGAGATCCTTGCCCTGCAGGCCATGCGTCGTGCCGAGCAGGTGCTTGAGGAAATATTCGTGCCCCTTGCCCGACGAACCAAGCAGGTTCGAGCGCCAGACGAAGAGGTTGCGCGGCCAGTTGCGGGGGTTGTCGGGATCCTCGCAGGAGAGCTTCAGATCGCCGTCCTTGAGGGCCTTTGCGACGTAGTCCTTCGCCTCGAGCCCGGCCTCGGCCGCCTTGGCGGCGATGCCCAGCGGGTTCGTCTCGAGTTGCGGCGCGGAGGGTAGCCAGCCCATGCGTTCCGCGCGGATGTTGTAGTCGATCATCGCCCCGTCCCACGATCCGGCGGGAGCCGTCGGCGAGAGGATTTCCGAGACGTCCAGCGTCTCGTAGCGCCACTGGTCGGTGTGCGCGTAGAAGAACGAGGTCGAGTTCTGCTGGCGCGGCGGACGGGCCCAGTCGAGGCCGAAGGCGAGCGGTGCCCAGCCCGATTGCGGACGCAGCTTCTCCTGGCCGACATAGTGCGACCAGCCGCCGCCGGACTGACCCACGCAGCCGCACATGACGAGCATGTTGATGGCCGAGCGGTAGTTCATGTCCATGTGGTACCAGTGGTTCATCGCCGCCCCGATGATGATCATCGAGCGTCCGTTGGTCTTCTCCGCGTTGAGCGCGAATTCGCGGGCGACGGTGATGATCTGGTCGCGGGGAACGCCGGTGATCCCCTCCGCCCAGGCCGGGCTGTAGGGCTGGTGGTCATCAAAGTTGGCCGCGACGTTCTCGCCGCCGAAGCCGCGATCGATGCCGTAATTGGCGAGGAAGAGATCGTAGACGGTGGCGACGAGCGCCTCACCGTCCGCGAGCTTGACCTTCTTCACCGGGATGCGGCGCTCGAGCACGCTGTCATGCTTCGTGCCGGCGAAATGGTCGTGCTCGATATTGCCGAAATACGGGAAGGCGACATCCTCGAAGCCGTCCTCCGCACCGACGAGCGAGAGCCGCAGATCGACGGGCTCACCGTCGGAGCGCTTGGATTCGAGGTTCCACTTGCCCTTCTCGCCCCAGCGGAAGCCGACGGAGCCCACCGGCGTGACGATTTCGCCCGTGGGCTCGTCGATCGCCAGCGTCTTCCACTCGGCATTGTTGTCCTCGGGCAGCGAGCCCACAAGATCGGAGGCGCGCAAGAAGCGCTCGGGGATGAGCTTGCCGTCCTGCTTCACCAGACGCACCAGCATCGGCATGTCGGAGTAGCGCTTGAGATAATCGACGAAGTACGGAACCTGCTTGTCGACGTGGAATTCCTTGAGGATCACGTGACCCATGGCCATGCCCAGCGCCGCGTCCGTCCCCTGCTTCACCGAAACCCAGAGATCGGCGAACTTCGAGGCTTCCGAGTAGTCCGGGCAGATCACGACGCTCTTTGCGCCGCGATAACGCACTTCCGTATAGAAATGCGCGTCGGGGGTGCGGGTCTGCGGGACGTTCGAGCCCCACAGGATGAGGAAGCCGGAATTGTACCAGTCGGCGCTCTCTGGCACGTCCGTCTGCTCGCCCCAGGTCTGCGGCGAGGCGGGCGGGAGATCGCAGTACCAGTCGTAGAACGACATGCACACGCCGCCCATCAGCGAGAGATAGCGCGAGCCCGCCGCGTAGCTGACCATCGACATGGCCGGGATCGGCGAGAAGCCGATGACGCGGTCGGGGCCGTATTCCTTCACCGTGTAGGCGTTGGCGGAGGCGATGATCTCGTTGACCTCGTCCCATGTCGCGCGCACGAAGCCGCCATGGCCGCGCTTGGTGGTGTAGGACGCCCGCTTCTCCGGGTTCTCGACGATGGACTTCCACGCCGCAACCGGCGTCATCACGGCCCGCGCCTCGCGCCAGAGCTTGACGAGGCGCGAACGGATCAGCGGATACTTCACCCGGTTTGCCGAATAGAGATACCAGGAATAGCTCGCGCCGCGCGCGCAGCCACGGGGCTCGTGGTTGGGGAGATCGGGGCGCGTGCGGGGATAATCCGTCTGCTGCGTCTCCCAGGTGACGATCCCACCCTTGACGTAGACCTTCCAGGAGCACGAGCCGGTGCAGTTCACGCCATGCGTCGAGCGCACCACCTTGTCGTGCTGCCAACGCTTGCGGTAGCCGTCCTCCCAGCGACGATCCTCGTTCGTGGTGATGCCGTGGCCGTCGGAGAACGCCTCCGTGGCGCGGTTGAAGAATGTGAGCCGATCGAGAAAGTGAGACATTTCAAGACTTCCTTTAACTGGGGGACGCTCTAGCAGGGGGATGCGGCGTTGCGGCGCGCGTACATCCACCAGTTGAGTGCGACGTTGAAGGCGAAGAAGACGGCGATCCCGTAGAAGATCGGAGTGGCCGCGCCGAAGCTGGCGAAGGACCAGGCAAACAGCATCCCGAAGAAGAAGGGGCCGTAGGCCGCGATCGCCGCCGTGAAGCCGATCACCCCGCCCGCCTGGCGCGGCTCGAAGAGCATCGGCATCTGCTTGAAGGTCGAGGCGTTGCCCACACCCGCGAAGAAGAAGAGCGCGAGCATGGCGGTGACGAAGAGGCCGAAGCTGTCGAGCGAGGTTGGGTTCGTCGTGAGCGCGACGAGCACCGCGCAGACCATCATGCCGAGGCCCGCCCAGTGGGTGACGCGTGCGCCGCCGAGCCTGTCGGAGAGCGGGCCGGCGAGGACGCGCGAGGCCGAGCCGACGAGCGGGCCGTAGAACGCCCAGGCGAGCGGATCGGGAGCGCCGGGAAACTGGCCGTAGACCTCGCGGATGAGCAGCGGGAAGGTCGCGGCGAGGCCGGAGAAGACACCGAAGGTCATGATGTAGAGCGAGGTCATCGACCAGGTGTGGCGCGAGCGGAAGATGTCGAACTGCTGCGCGAAGTTGGCCTTGATCGGCACCGACTTCAGCATCAGCCAGGCGGTGATGCCGAAGACCACGACGAAGGGGATCATCACGGCAGGCGCGTTCTGCAGCCAGACCTGGCTCTCCGTGCCGGCGCGGGTCATCGTCTGGCTCTCGCCCATGAAGCCCATGCCGCCGACGAGCGCAAAGCCGATCACCCAGGGCGTGATGAACTGGACGATGGAGACCCCGAAGTTCCCGATGCCCGCCTGAATCGCCAGCGCCGTGCCCTGCAGGCGCTTGGGGAAGAACAGGCTGGTCGACGGCATGAAGGAGGAGAAGTTGCCGCCGCCCAGCCCCGCGAGGAACGCGAGGAACATCAGCATCCAGTAGGGCGTGTCCGGGTTCTGCACGGCGTAGAACCAGCCGACGAGCGGGATGACCAGCGAGAGCGTCGAGAGGCTCACCACGTGGCGCGTGCCGAACATCGGCGTCATGAACATGTGGATGAGCCGCAGCGTCCCGCCGGCAAGCCCCGGCATCGCCGCCAGCCAGAAGAGCTGGCTCGGCGTGAACTGGAAGCCGATTTGCGGCAGGCGCACGACCAGCGCCGAGACCATGAACCAGACGATGAAGGCCATCGTCAGGTTCAGCGTCGTGATGGTCAGCGTCGTCCAGGCGCGAGCCGAGCCGCCGGCCTTCCAGAAGGCGGCATTCTCCGGCTCCCACTGCTTGAGCCAGGTATTGGAGAGCGGCGGTGTCGCCGGGACGGTTACTTTGGGCGTGGACATGGCACTATGCCTTTCGATGGTCGGGCGACGCGGGCCGCCGATGGAGACGGATCACTTCGTGACGAGCGGCTGCCGGCTTTCGGATTGTCGATCGAGATGCTCCAGCATGGCCCGCAGGCTATCGATGCTGGCAAAGCGCGCCGTGACCGTGAGGCCCGAGCCCTTCTCCGCGAGTTCGACCTTCTCGCTGCCGACGAAGATGCGCGCGAGTTCGGCCTGGGTTTCGCGGCGACGCACGGCCTCGTGAGCGATGGCTTCGTCGACGGAGGAGATGATGTACTCGTCGCCGAACCCGCCCTCCGGCTCCTTCAGCCAGATCAGGCAGACGACCCAGCTGAGGAACGCGCCGGCGGCGATGATCAGGAAGAACTGGCTCGGCGTGACGTAGGTGAAGACAAAGAGGTAGAAGACCGCGCCCACATTGCCGTAGGCCCCCGCCATGCCCGAGATCTGCCCCGTGACGCGGCGCTTGATCGAGGGGATGATACCGAAGGTCGCGCCCTCGGCGCCCTGCACGAAGAAGGAGCAGAAGATCGTGACGGCGATGGCGATGATCAGCGGCCAGGTGCTGTCCATCAGGCCCATCAGGACGAAGCCGACGCCGATGCCGAACATGTAGGCCAGCATGACGAACTTGCGGTTGCCCATGCGATCGGAGACGAGGCCGCCCATGGGACGGGCAAAGAGGTTCACGAAGGCGAAGGAGGCGGCGATCATGCCGGCGGCCGCCGCCGTCAGCCCCCAGGTCTCCTCGAAGAAGAGCGGCAGCATCGAGACGACCGCGAGCTCCGCGCCGAAATTGGCGAAGTAGGTCATGTTGAGCGCGGCCACGCTCTTGAAGGGATAGCGATCGTCTTCCGGAACGCCCTTCTTCAGGATCGGAATGTTGACGCGCAGCACCTGGAAGATCTGGTAGGCGATGACGACGACGATGGCGAAGTACATCGCAGCCGCAGTCATGCCGTCGAGGTAGTCCATGTTCTGGAGACGCCAGACGAGGATCGAGAGGATGCCGACCATCGGAACCGTGAAGATCACGAGCAGCACGAGATCGCGCCAGGAGCTGACCTCGAGAGCCGCCGCCTTGCGGGGCTTGCGGTGGCTGTCGGGATGGGGGCCGTCGGTGATCGCGTACCAGTAGAACACACCGTATGCGGCCATGACGATGGCGGACGTCGCGATCGCCCAGCGCCAGCCGTCGTCGCCGCCATACATCGTCAGCGCGATCGTCGGGAGCGTGATGGCGGCCGCGGCCGAGCCGAAATTGCCCCAGCCCGCATAGAGCCCCTCCGCGAAGCCGATGTCGCGCGGCTTGAACCAGAGCGCCGTCATGTGGATGCCGACGACGAAGCTCGCGCCGATGGAGGAGAGCACGAGGCGGGAGATGAAGAGCTGCTCGCGGGTGTCGCCGAAGGCGAAGACGAGGCAGGGGATGGCCATCAGCACCATCAGCACCGAGAAGACCCGGCGCGGGCCGTACCGATCGAGCGCCATGCCGACGATGATGCGGGCGGGTATGGTCAGCGCGACGTTGGCGATCGCGAACAGGCGGATGTCGTCGCGGGTCAGCCAGTCGACGCTGCGCAGCATGCTCGACGCCAGCGGCGCCATGTTGAACCAGACATAGAAGCTGATGAAGAAAGCGATCCACGTGAGGTGGAGGGCTTTGACTTCCCGGTTCTTGAACCGAAAGATGTCGCTGACGTGCATTTTTCGTCTCTCGAATTGATCGAACGATTGAAGCGACGGGGGATCGTTTCTGGAAATCAGGGAGCCGGCAGGATCAGCAGTGGGCACTGCACCCGGCGCGCGAGGAAGGCGCTCACCGAGCCGAAGGTCATGTGGTCGAATTCCTCGACGAGGGCGTCGATCCGCCGGGAAATGAAGCCGCCATCGGGCTTGTGGCTGTGGCGCGCGAGGACCAGCACGTCGGGCTTGCGCTCCTCGGTGGCGCGCAGGATCATCTTGCGCGCATCGCCCTCGGCGTAGAGCACGCGGGTCGGAAAGCCGGCGGCCGTGAGTTCCGCAGCGGCTGCTTCAGCACCGGCCTTCTGCATGAGGAACTGCGTGTTGAACATGTCGTCGCCGGCATCGGTCGCGCTGCCCGGCTCCTCGATCACCGAGATCAGCGTGATATCCGGCTTCTCTGCCGCAAAGAGCTTCATCACGCCTTCGAGGGCGATGCGAGCATTGCGCGAGTGATCGTAGGCCAGCATGACGTTCATTGAATTGTTCCCGAACAGAGCGTGTCTTGTTCAAGAACTAATTCGGCATGCTCGGGGGTTTATGTTTGAGGCAAATCAAGCTGGACACGCGCAGCGCCGAAATAAAACTGAGCGCCAAGATTGTTTGTGCTTCGCTTAAACTGTATGCGCGATAGATTTAACTTTGTTTGATTCTTCAATTGATTTATATCAATTGTAATGTGACTGGCTATTGTAGTAGGCTGAACAAATGAAGTTGGACGATTCTCACGCGATCCGCGATCTACCCCTTTTCGCCGGCATTTCCGATGCCGGGTTCCAGCATTTGACGCAGGCCGCATTCCTGCAGCGCTTCCCTGCCCAGGTCACGCTGATCAACGAGGGCGATTCGGCCGATTTCCTGCATATCGTGCTGGATGGTCTCGTCGAGATGTTCGCAAGTCATGGCGATCGCGAGACGGTGCTGACCATCGTCAAGCCGATCACGACCTTCATCCTCGCCGCCGTGGTCACCGACCAGGTCTATCTGAAATCCGCCCGCACGCTGACCCAGTCGCGTATCCTGATGCTCCCGGCAGGCCCGGTGCGCGCCGTCTTCGACGACGAGCCGGCCTTCGCCCGCGCCGTCGTCTTCGAGCTCGGCCTGCGCTACCGCGAGGAAGTGCGCGAGCTGAAGAACCAGAAGCTGCGCCCCGGCACCGAGCGCCTCGCCGCCTGGCTGCTCGGACAGGCGACCGAGGAGGGCTTGCTTCCGTTGGAGCGTGAAGGAGAGGATAATGGGACCCGGGGTGCTGCCATGAAGGAAGCGAGCTTCCTCCTCCCCTTCGAGAAGCGCGTTCTCGCCTCCCGGCTCGGGATGACCCCGGAAAACCTGTCGCGCGCGTTCGCCACTTTGGCGAATTTCGGCGTGGTGACGAGCGGTCGCGGCGTCACGCTGAAGGATCCTGCCGCTCTCTACAGGCTGGCGCGCCCGCATCATCTCATTGACGGCTGGGTGTAGAACCGAGGCCGCGCTTTCGGCCTCACAGCCCTTCCGAGAGATGCCGCGCGATCTCGGCGTCTATCACTGTCCGGTCGGTGACGCCCACGGGATCGCCCTTCTTCGGCAGGAAGGTGCGGAAGATCGTCCAGCGTTCGCGGCTGACCTGCTCCAGCCGTTCGAGCTCGCCCAGCGGATCCGGATGATCGTCGCTGCGCAGATCGAGATCGGAATAGGGCTGGTCGGAATAGGTCAGGAGCCCGGCCGATTGCCTGCCGCGCTTGTCGCCGCCAGCCGCCTCTCCGGCCTGCATCGCCTTGATCAGGCGCTGGGCGAAGGACAGCCGAGCGTTCTCGGCGAAGGCTCTAGCAGTCGCGTCGAGCACCTGCGGACCGGCCAGCATGTTGCCCGCCACGGAGCACAACGGCGTAACGAGATGGCCGCACCAATCCACGCACTGCCCCCCGGTGAATCCGGCCGCGCGCCCCTGCGCATCGACGAGATGGAGCTGACGGCTCTCTGACCCGGCATCCGCCCCGATCACGGCCGCCACTGCCTCGTCGGCAGATTTCCCCGCGCGCAGGAGGTCGAGGGCGGCGGGGCCGTAGAGCGGCGAGATCAGCGCCTGCGAAGCCACCGCGCCGACACTGGCCTCGATGAAGGGCACCCGTGCGCCGACGGCGAAGAACCGGCTCGCGACGGCGATGCCGAATGTGCCCGTTCCAGGGTCGCGGGCGATGATCGACCAGGTCATTGCATATCCTCGTTGCGCGGTGCTCGGCGCAGCCCTGGGCTCCGCTTCTCGATTTTGCGCCCTGCGGATGCAAATTGCATTAGCGCCAACAGCCCAGATGCTCTGCGCACATCCGTGCACACCTCCCGGACATCGTGGTACACAAAACCCGACGAGACCTCGTTCAACCGCGCAGGCCAGAACCGACCACGCATTCTGGTAGCGGCTGACTTTCGAGTATTGGTTGTTTTCGGCGCCCCGATGCCGGTTGCCGATTGAAAACCGGCGCATCTCCTGCGAAATAGGCCGCGCCATTCCTCCGTCCGCCGGGCCAACCCCATGAACCTCGTCGCCACGCTGATTTCCTCGCCTGCCGCCCACGCCGTCACCGAGGCGCTGGCAAGGAAGGCGTTCGCCTATCTTCCCGACCACAAAATCCGGGTGCTGCACGAGGGGATCGCGGTCGATGCGCTGTTCGATCCCGGCGATGTGGAGGATCCCAACGTTGCGCCGCTGGGTCTCGACGTGCTGATCCACGACTACCGCAACGCGATGCTGGCCGAGCTCGACGGCGCGCCGATCGACATCGTGATCCAGCCCGTCGCAAACCGCCGCAAGAAGCTGTTCCTGGCCGACATGGATTCGACCATGATCGATCAGGAATGCATCGACGAGCTCGCCGACTACGTGGGGCTGAAGGCGGAGGTTTCCGCCATCACCGAGCGCACCATGCGCGGCGACCTCCCCTTCGAGCCGGCGCTGCGCGAGCGCGTGGCGCTGCTCGCGGGTCTGCCGCTGTCGGTCATCGACGAGATCATCGAACGCCGCATCACGCTGATGTCGGGCGGTCGCGAACTCGTCGCCACCATGCGCGCCAACGGCACTTACTGCGCCCTCGTCTCCGGCGGCTTCACGGTCTTCACCGGCCCCATCGCCCGCATGTTCGGCTTCCAGGAACACCGCTCCAACCGCCTCGTCATCGAAGACGAAAAGCTCGCAGGCCGCGTCGAGGAACCGATCGTGGGGCGCGAGGCGAAATACGAGGCGCTGGTGGAACTGCGCGAGAAACTCGGCCTCGCGGAGGAGGAAACCCTCGCCGTCGGCGACGGCGCCAACGACCTCGCCATGCTCGGCGAAGCAGGGCTGGGGGTCGCGTATCACGCAAAGCCCGCCGTGGCGGAGGCTGCAGCGGCGCGGGTGGATCACGGGGATCTGAGCGCGTTGCTTTATATGCAGGGGTATGAGGTGGGGGAGATTGTGGGCGCTGTGAACTGAGCGGCTCGACGATTCACGCCGGCGGATGCAGGCGCGGATCCAGCGCAAACCGCTCCTGCGCAGCCACTTTATACTGGCCCTGCGCCTTCGCCGCCACGAAGATCAGGTTCCAGCTATGGGTCGAGACGACGCTTGGCAGGACGATGAACGAATGTTGCGCGAGCAGCGCATCACCGAACTCCCGCTGACCGGCGCTTGCAATGCCGGGGCGAAGCCAGTTCGGATTTGGAACGTCCTCAGGCCGGACAACGTGGACCTCGCCCGGATCGCTCACCGTCATCGACGTCAACACATGCGGCACGGTATCCAGAGCGCGAAAGCCCTTGTGAACGGCCACCTCCATGATCGCAGTCGCCGGATCGAGCGCGCAATAGACCGCGCGCACGCCCCTGCTGTTCCAGCGCCCCCCCGCGAGATAAGCCCCCTCCCCGCTGTCCCAGGTCTGGCTGAAACGCTCGTGATCGAGCCGCCAGGCGACGAGCGTGTCGCCGCCCAACGCCCCGGGAAGCGGCGTCACGTATAGACGCCGTATTCGAGGCGCGTCAGGAACTCCTCGACGATCTCGGTTCCGGCTGCGCTCTCCAGAAGATCGATGGGCCGCCGACCGTCCAGCCCCATGGCGGGCCGGGCGAGCCATTCTTCCGCCTCCGCCTGCGACCCCATGACTTCCGTCGCCCGCGCGAGGATCTCGGCGAACTTCCAGGTACGGCTGCTCTGTTCGCGATCGAGCACCTGATCCGGCCGCTCCTTGCGCCGCTGGATGGTGCGCAGGCTCATCCCGAGCGCCTTTTCGAGCGACGGCGAGCTTCTGAGCGCCCCGAGCCTGCCCAGAAGATGCATGAGCGCATCGCCGGGAAGCCCCGCCACGAGGAGGTCATGAGCGTCCAGCGGATTCTGCACCGCCCGCCGCAAGGTCTGCCGCCCACCGAAGAGCGCGGATACCTGCTGGAGCTCGGTACGGGCCGGGGCCAGCTGGGCAAGGGAACTCATATCATCCTCCGTCACGTGTCGCTGTGAATATGACAGTTGACGGCGGATGATTCAAGGCCTGGATGATGCGGCGAATAGTGGCCTGATCACCGCAGCAGATGCGGCGAATACGATTGCCCTTGCGGAGAATACAGCCCATAATCACCGCAGGAGATGCGGAGAATATGACCATCTACATTCATCAACGCTCCGAGTGGCCTCATTTTCGTTGGAATGATCGTGCTCTGAGCGAACTGCTCGCCGACGTGCGGCACCGACAGGGGCGGTTGGTCGGGCGGATGGAGGCGCTCGGCTTTTCTCTCCGAAGCGAAGCCATCCTCCAGACACTCACGGAAGATGTGCTCAAATCCAGCGATATCGAAGGCGAAGTCCTTGATCGCAAGGATGTGCGGTCTTCGCTGGCGAGGCGGCTCGGCATGGATATCGGCGCGCTTCGCCCGCCGGATCACGCGGTGGAAGGCGTTGTCGAGATGATGCTCGACGCAACACGAAATTTCGACGAGCCGCTGACCGCCGATCGCCTGCACGCCTGGCACGCTGCCCTGTTCCCGACGGGCCGCAGCGGCATGCAGAGGATTACCGTGGGCGGCTGGCGGGATGATTCGACGGGGCCGATGCAGGTGATCTCCGGGCCCTTCGGGCGGGAGCGCGTTCATTATCAAGCGCCGCCTGCCGAGCGCCTCGATCATGAAATGGCGAGTTTTCTCGCGTGGTTCGCCGAGATGGGCAACATCGATCCTGTCCTGACGGCCGGTATCGCGCATCTGTGGTTCGTGACGATTCACCCCTTCGACGACGGCAACGGGCGGATCGCGCGCGCGATCGCGGACATGGCTCTGGCGCGATCGGAGCGCAGTCCGCAGCGATTCTACAGCATGTCGGCGCAGATCCGCGTCGAGCGCAACGCCTACTATGAAACGCTGGAGACGACGCAGAAGGGGGATCTCGACATCACCCCCTGGCTCCGCTGGTTCCTCGAATGCCTCGGGCGCGCGATAGACGGCGCCGGCGCAATCCTCGCCGGCGTGCTGCGCAAGGCGCAACTCTGGGAGCAACCCGCAACGATCGGTATCAACGAGCGCCAGCGCGACATGCTAAACCGCCTGCTCGACGGCTTCAACGGCAAGCTGACCTCGTCGAAATGGGCGAAGATCGCCAAGTGCTCGCAGGACACGGCGTTGCGCGACATCAGCGATCTGATCGAGCGAGGGCTGCTGGAAAAGGAACCCCCCGGCGGCCGCAGCACCAGCTACCGCCTCGCCCTCACCCCCGCCGCGTCATGAACGCGAGCTTTTCAAACAGCGACACGTCCTGCTCGTTCTTCAGGAGCGCGCCGTGGAGCGGGGGGATGAGTTTGCGGGTGTTGGTTTCGCGCAAGGTCTCGGGGGTGACGTCTTCTGATAGCAACAGCTTGAGCCAGTCGAGGAGTTCGGATGTCGAGGGCTTCTTCTTGAGGCCGGGGACGTCGCGGGTGTCGAAGAAGACGCGCAGCGCCTCCTCGATCAGGCGGCGCTTGATGCCGGGGAAGTGGACCTCGACGATGGCCGCCATCGTCGCGTCGTCGGGGAACTTGATGTAGTGGAAGAAGCAGCGGCGCAGGAAGGCGTCGGGCAGCTCCTTTTCGTTGTTGGAGGTGATGATCACGATCGGGCGGCGCTCGGCGCGGATCAGCTCGCCCGTCTCGTAGACGTGGAACTCCATGCGGTCGAGTTCGAGCAGGAGATCGTTGGGGAATTCGATATCCGCCTTGTCGATCTCGTCGATGAGGAGCACGGGGCGCTTCTCGGCGGTAAACGCCTCCCAGAGCTTGCCGCGGCGGATGTAGTTCGAGATGTCGCTGACGCGCGGATCGCCGAGCTGGCTGTCGCGAAGGCGCGAGACGGCGTCGTATTCGTAGAGCCCCTGCTGCGCTTTCGTGGTCGATTTCACGTGCCAGGTGATGAGATCGGCACCGAGCGCCTTGGCGATCTCCTCCGCCAGCACGGTCTTGCCGGTTCCGGGCTCCCCCTTCACGAGAAGCGGTCGCTCGAGCACGATGGCGGCGTTGACGGCTGCGGTCAGGTCATCGGTGGCGACGTAGTCCTTGGTGCCGGTAAAGCGCATGCGAGAATCCTCTTTGCTACCGCTCTTTTCCCATGGCGACGGCCCTGCCGCAACTCGCGCAATGCGCAAACTGCATCCCACCGATGCAGGAAACGGGTTTCCCTTCCCCGCGCCTGAGGTACACAGTGGGCTGCAACCCCCGGAACCCTCCCATGCGCGCCTCGAGTTCCCCGTCCACGATGCATCTCTGGCTGCCCGGCATGCTCGCCGTGCTGCTGGGTGTCGGGCTCGCGCGCTTTTCCTACACGCCCCTCCTCCCCGCGCTGGTCGAGCAGGATTGGCTGAACGAGCGCGAGGCGGCGTTCGCGGGAGCTGCCAATCTGCTGGGTTACCTCGTCGGTGCGCTGGCGGCGCAGGCGCTGGCCTATCGCCCCGAACGCATCCCGATCCTCAACGCCGCCCTCGTCGCCGCCGCGATCAGCCTTGCCGCCTGCGCCTGGCCTTTGGGATTTGCCTGGATCACGCCGTGGCGCTTCGTCGCCGGGGTGGCGGGGGCGTTCGTCATGGTGCTCGGCCCCTCGACGATCCTCGCCGCGACCCCGACGCATAGCCGCGCGCGGGTCTCCGGGCTGATCTTCGTCGGCGTCGGCATTGGAATCATCGCGTCGGGAACGCTGCTCCCCGCCCTCTCCGCACTCGGCCTCACGGTCGCCTGGCTGAGCCTCGGGCTCGCGGGGTTCGCCATCACCGCCGCCACCTGGTCGCTCTGGCCGAAGGCGGCACTGCCGATCCCGGCAACGGCGGTCCCGATCGCAGGGAAGGTCACGATCGTGCTCATCGTCGTGGCCTATGCGACGGACGGGATGGGCTTTGTGCCGCACACGCTGTTCCTCTCGGATTTCGTGGCGCGCGGGCTCGGGCGAGGCGAATTCGCCGGCGGGTTCTTCTGGGCGGTCTTCGGCGCGGGAGCCGTCGTCGGTGCGCCGATCTGCGGGCTCGTCGCATCGCGGATCGGGCTTCGCGCCGCGTTCGTGGGGGCGCTTGCGGTGAAGGCCGCAGCCGTCGCCCTCCCCCTCGTCTCGACGGGCAACATCTCGCTCGCCGTCTCCGCCTTCATCGTCGGCGCGCTGACGCCCGGGATGGTGGCGATCGCCGCCGGGCTCACGACCCTGCTGGCGCAGGGCCCGGCGCAGGCGCGGCTGTTCGGGACACTGACGATCGCCTTCGCACTGGCCCAGGCTGCCGGTGGTTATGCCATGTCGTGGCTGTTCGCGCGATCACAGGATCACATGATCCTGTTTGCCGCAGGCGCGTTCGTGCTGGCATTCGGGGCGCTGTGTGCGGCGATCGCTTCAAGCCGGATGCGGCGCAACGCGAGTTGAACCCTACTCGCCGCCCTCGCCTTCGGCGAGCGCCTCGGGCGTATCGATATCGCGCAGGATCGACGCTTGCGCGCAGGCGAGTTCGACGACACCGGGCAAGCGCCGCAGCAGCGGGCCCGCTCCCTGATCGCCGGTGAGCGCCGCGATCTCCGGGCCGAGCGCCCGCGAGAGCAGGACCGGGTTCCCGCGCCTACCGTCATGCACCGGAATGATCGCGGGCGCGCTCAGGTCGCTTCGCCACGCGGCAACGAGCGCATCGATCACCGCCGTCTCCACGAATGGCATGTCCGCAAGCAGGATCACCGCCGCCTGCGCCTCTTCGGGCAAGGCGGCAAACCCCGCCTGCAGCGACCGCGAGAGGCCTTCCGCGAAATCGGGGCAGATCACGGTTTGCGCGTCGCACCCTCGCAAGGCTTCCGCAACCTCCTCCCCGCGATGCCCCAACACCACGAGGACGGGCCGCGCCGTTGACGCGAGCGCTGCTTCGCAGACATGGCGGATCATGGGTTTTCCGCGGATCTCGGCGAGCGGCTTCGACGCGCTGCCAAAGCGGCTGCCGAGGCCGGCTGCGAGCACGATCGCGGCAACGTCGCTCACGCTTCGTCCTCTGGAGCGGATTTTTCGCCCGTGCGCGGCTGCGGGCGGGAGACGATCTCCATCAGGAGCCCGCCGACGCCCATGCCCATGATATCGGCGCGGGTCACGGGAAGGCCTGCGAGCATGCGGTGGAGGATCCAGTCGAAACCGTTCTCCTTGGGGCTGCGCGCACATCCCGGCGCGCCGATCACCGGCTTGCCGCCGATGCTCCCGATCAGCAGGAGGTTGCCGGGATCGACGGGCATCCCGAAATGCTCGATCTGCCCGCCGATCTGCGTGATGGCGGCGGGAATGACGTCGCGGCGGTCCGAGACGGCGGATGCTCCGAAGACGATGATGATTTCGGCGTCGCTCTCCGACATCCGCGCGAGTTCGCCGGCGAGCGCATCGGTCTCGTGCGCCGCCCTCGCCTCACCTGCGACCTGCGCCCCGGTGGGCGCGAGCCGTTCGCCCAGTATCCGCAGGGTCTTGTCGATGATGGAGGGTTTGAACGACGGCGTCAGCGTCGAGATCACGCCGACGCGCTGCAGTCGATAGGGCACGACCCGCACCGCCCCGCGCACCCCGCGCGCCACCTCGACGGCCTGGTTCAGCCGCCCCTCCCCGATCGCGTAGGTGATGATCTTCACCGTCGCCACCATCTCGCCCGCGACGACGGGCTTGTACTGGGGGAGCGTCGCAAAGGTGATCGCCTCGTCGATCATGTTGATGCGGTCGATCGCGGGCTTGTCGACGAGCAGCACGCCCGCGGTTTCGCTGAAAAGGTTGCTGCGACCCGTAAAGGGGGGGTCGATGCGGATGCCCTCGCCTGCGGCCGCTTCCGCCAGCCGATGCGCCGCCACATCCTCGGCGACGTCATTGCTCTCGAGAACGACGGCGACGATCTCGCTCACGCCCGCGTCGCCGAGCCTGCGCACATCCTCCTGCGTGATCACCGCGCCCTTCTTCACCACGAGGCCCGGCAGCCGCAGGCTGTGCGCCGCCATCGCACCGACAGCCTTGTCGAGGGGCAGCGGCCCGAACCTCATGCCCGCCGCCTCCGCTCGCGGCGCAGCACGCTGATGATCTCCCCCAGGATCGACACGGCGATCTCGGCAGGGCTCACGCCGCCGATGTCGAGCCCGATGGGGGCATGGATTCGCGCGATCTCGTCATCCGGGAAGCCCGCTTGCATCAGGCGCTCGACACGTTTCGCGTGCGTCTTCTTCGAGCCGAGTGCGCCGATGTAGAAGCATCCCGCCTTCAAGGCCGCATCGAGCGCCGGGTCGTCGATCTTGGGGTCGTGCGTCAGGGCGACGAAGGCGGTGTAGGCGTCCAGCCCGATCTTCGGCAGCGCCTCGTCGGGCCACTCGGCGAGGAGCGGCACGTCCGGGAAGCGCTCGGGCGAGGCGAACGCCGTGCGCGGATCGACGATGACGCAATCGAACCCCGCAAGCTTCGCCATCGGCGCGAAGGCCTGGCTGATATGCACCGCCCCGACGACGACGATCTTCATCGGCGGAACCTGAACCGTCAGGAAGCACTCGCGACCGTCGATCTCGACGATCCCGGACTTCCCCGAGCGCAGCCGCTGCTCGATGATCTCGGCCGCCGGATCGGCATCGACCTCGCTCTCGCGCACCAGCCGCTGCTCGCCGCTTGCAATATCGGTCACGAGCACGGTGGCGCGCCGGGCTTTGCGTTCGGTGTTCATCGCGGCGAGATGGTCGAGTTTCATTGCGCTGCCCTCATGATCAGTCTCCCCGCTCGCCTGCCGCAACGCTGATCACAAAGCGAAACGCGCCCTCTCCCCCCTTGTGGGGGAGAGTTGGAGAGGGGGGTCGGGCCGCAGCGGTCACCGCTCGCTCGACGACGGGCCGAAGGATTTGCTTCGCAACGCACGCCGCTTCGCGCCGCGCACCCCCCTCTGACCCAAGTGGTGCTTCTTGCCGGGGCCATCTCCCCCTCAAGGGGGGAGAGGTAGAGGCGGCTTGCTTGCTGTGGTCGTTTCCCGCCAGCTGCAGCTCACCCATCGACCCGCTCCACGAAAACCCGGATCCTGCCCCCGCAGGAGAGCCCGACGCGCCACGCCGTTTCGTCCGCCACTCCGAATTCCAGCATCTTCGGATTCCCACCCTCGATCACGTCGAGCGCATCGGCGATGACCGACCCCTCGACGCAGCCGCCGGAGACGGAACCTGCGAAGTTGCCCTCCTCGTCGATGACGAGATGCGAGCCGACGGGACGCGGTGCCGAGCCCCAGGTTTCGACGACGGTGGCGATGGCGACGCCGCGTCCGTCGCGTTTCCAGGTCTCGGCCTGGCGCAGGATGTCATCCTCGTTTGCGATCATCGGCTTGTCTCCGGACGGGCTGGACTGGGAGATGATATCTCAGGCCGCAGAACTCAACCAGCGGCGCGGATCGGCCTGAGGCGAGCGATCAGCGGAGAGCGCCGAACACAGCGCCTCCATCGAGCGCAGATTATGGATCGCGCGGAACTCGTGCACATGGGGCAGCATCGCGCGAATGCCGGAGGCCCGCGCCTCGAAGGCGTCGAACCGCAGCAGCGGGTTGAGCCAGACGAGCCGGCGGCAGGAGCGCTTGAGGCGGTCCATCTCGAATGCGAGCTCGGGGCTCAGATCCCGCTCCAGCCCGTCCGTGAAGAGCAGCACCACCGCGCCCTGAGACAGCACACGCCGCGACCAGAGGCGGTTGAAATCGTGCAGCGCGGTCGAAATCCGCGTGCCTCCCTCCCAGTCGCGCGCCCGCGTTCCGGCCCGCGCCAGCGCCTCGTCGGGATCGCGGCTGGTCAGCTCGCGGGTGATGTTGGTGAGCCGCGTGGCGAAGACGAAGGAATGGACGCGCCTGCGCTTCTCGGCGATCGCGTGGAGGAAATGCAGGAAGAGTCGCGAGTAATCCGCCATCGAGCCGGAAATGTCGACGAGCGCGACGATGGGCGGGTGGCGCACCGTGCGCGAGGCGAAGGCGAGATCGATGGACCCGCCGCCAGCCCGGATGGAACGCTGGAAGGTCTTGCGCAGGTCGATGCGCTTTCCGCGCGGATCGGCCCGAAACCGCCGCGTCTCGACCTCCTCGGAGGGGAGCCGCAGCTGCGAGATCAGGCGCTTGGTGCGCGCGATCTCGGCGGCCGACATCTGCGCGAAATCCTTCGCGCGCAAGATCTCTCGGTCGGACATGGTGAGGCGGGCGGAGAAGATTTCCTCCTCCTCCTCGACCGGCGGCTTCTCGCCTGGTGGGCGCAGCGCCTCGGTGACGCGCGACGCCCCGGGCTCCGGCTTGTCCTCGTCCTTGCCCTTGCCGGGCGCGATCGGAGACATCTGTGCGATCAGCTTTTCGATGAGCGCGCGGCGACGCCAGAACAGGCGAAACGCCTGGTCGAAGATGAGCGAATGCTCGTGCTTCTTCACGAAATTCGCGTGCAGCGTCCAGTAGAAATCCTCCCGCTCGCCGATCCGCGCGGCCTCAACCGCCTCGATCGCATCGACGACCGCCGCCGGCCCCACGGGCAGCCCTGCAGCGCGCAGGGCGCGGGCGAAGTAGGCGATGTTCTCGGAGAGCTTGCCGGTGGGTTCCGTCATGACCGACTTACCCCCCTCCGTGTCATCCCCGGCGATCCGAAGGATCGGGAAGGGGATCCAGCCGTGACGTCTCCCGCACACTCCCTCCGCAACCCAGGCGCTGCACCCTCACGGCCAGATCCCCTTCCCCTGCGCCGCAAGCGGCTCCGGCCGGGGATGACACCAACGGGAGTGGCGCTTGACTGGGTCGCACAAACGCGGGCCGCCTTCATCCCCGCGCCTCCGCGCGCACCGCATCGAGGATCTCCTTGGCCTTCGAGCCCTGCATCTTCTGGATGTCATCCTGGTACTTCAAAAGCACGCCCAGCGTATCGGAAACGAGATGCGGGTCGAGCGCCACGGCGTCAAGCTCGACGAGCGCCGAGGCCCAGTCGAGCGTCTCGGCGACGCCGGGGGACTTGAACAGCTCCTCCTTGCGGATGGCCTGGACGAAGGCGACGATGTCCTTCGAAAGCTTCGCGGGCGAGTTCGGCACCTTCGCGCGCAGGATGGCGAGCTCGCGGGCGGCGTCGGGATAATCGAGCCAGTGGTAGAGGCAGCGGCGCTTCAAAGCGTCGTGGATCTCGCGGGTGCGGTTCGAGGTGATGATGACGATGGGCGGGTGCTCGGCCTTGATCGTGCCGAATTCGGGGACCGTGAACTGGAAGTCCGAGAGGATCTCCAGCAAGAACGCCTCGAAGGCCTCGTCGGTGCGGTCGAGCTCGTCGATCAGCAGCACGGGCGGCCCCGCAGGGTCTGGCTCCAGCGCCTTCAGCAGCGGGCGCTCCACGAGAAACCGCTGCGAGAAGACGTCGCTTTCCAGCCGCTCGCGATCGATGCTCCCGCCGGCCTCCGCGAGGCGGATGGCCATCATCTGCCCGGCGTAGTTCCATTCGTAGACCGCCGAGGAGATGTCGAGCCCCTCGTAGCATTGCAGGCGGATCAGGTTGCGCCCGAGCGCCGCCGAGAGAACCTTGGCGATCTCCGTCTTGCCGACCCCGGCCTCCCCCTCGAGAAAGAGTGGGCGCTGCAGCTTGAGCGCGAGAAACAGCACCGTGGAGAGCGAACGGTCGGCGACGTAGCCGGCATCCTTCAGAAGCGCGAGGGTCTCATTGATGCTCTTTGGAATATCGGCCACGTTGCCCTCGTTAAACTGCAGGAACCAGGCGCGCTCCGGATCTTGGAACCTGGAGCGCGCAGAACATTCA
>Ga0208490_100552_pt1 | contig 21760 bp, 21 predicted proteins | sample SubbioAug_CSWold_FD_184818 | JGI IMG/M metagenome (GOLD analysis project Ga0208490, IMG submission 184818) | Serpentinite rock and fluid subsurface biosphere microbial communities from McLaughlin Reserve, California, USA - CR11Aug_CSWold (SPAdes) | ecosystem: Environmental > Terrestrial > Deep...
AAGGGGGACGCGCACGTGCAATTGCCTCCTGCGGTCTCCGCCCGCTCGGAAGTGACGGCAACGTACCGAAGCCCCTCCAGCAACTCAACCCCCAATCTCCACATCACCCTCACCCTCAACAGGGACTCCAGGTGCTACTGGTTGCGCCGTGCCTCGGCGGCCCGCTCGCTGTCGAGGCGCTCGAGGGCGGGTTCGGCGGAGTGGTCGACGAAGCGCATGCTCTCGGCGATGGCCTTGTGGCCGGCCTCCTCGGCGATGAGGCGGTGCATCTCCTGGGCGACGCTGCGGTAGGCGGGGTGGCCCTGGGGGGTCGAGCGCAGCTCGAGGACGTGCATGGCGGACCTCGCGTTGAGGTGGAGGTAGAACCGCACCTTGTAGGCGAGGGCGACGGCGTAGCTGGCCTGCTCGGGGAAGTCGTCGGCGAGGGCGTCGTAGAGCGAGGACGAGCGCTCCATGGCGTCGTCGAAGGCGGCGGTCTGGCCGGCGGCGTCGACGCCCGGGGGCCGCACGTAGCCGTGGCGGGGGGTCAGCTTCTGCCAGTCGAGGGTGAGCATCCGGTGGCGCTGCAGGTCGCGGAAGGCGCCGTAGTCGGCCAGGATGTCGAAGCGGTAGTACGAGCGCTCGAGCGCCCGGCCCGGCTTGTGGCGCCGGTTCTTGCGGTCGCCCTCGTAGGCCCGGATCACGGCGAGGCGGTCCTCGACCGACATCGAGCGGACCCGGTCCTCGAGCTGGCGCTCCGGCAGCTCGGTGTAGGCGTAGAGCATCGTCGCGACGGTCTTGATCTCGGCGTCGGGGTCGAAGTCGACGAGGGAGACCTCGGGGACGTCGTCGGGCTCGATGTCGGGGCCGAGCAGGCGGTCGGCGACGGCCGCCATGGCACCTTCGCGGTCCTCGAAGTAGTCGCGCCACACGTCGCCGCGGTCGGGCAGGTCGACCCGGCGCAGGAACGACGGCACGACCTTGCGCAGCTCGGTGAGCATGAGGTCGGCGTAGGACCGGGCCTCGGGCAGCGGGTGGGAGCGCATGCGGTAGAGCAGCAGCTCGTAGCTCTGTCCCGTCCCGTAGATGCCGACGTTGGACAGCGACGACGCCGGGAGCATGCCCCGGATGGCGTCGAGGGCCTTGGCCTTGATGGCCTGGCGGTACACCAGGTCGGAGTCCTGGGGGGTCTTCGGGAACTGCTCCCGGAAGAAGTCCTGCATGACCGGCACGAGCTCGGCGTAGGCGTCGAAGAGGCGGTCCATCTCGCCGACGTAGCGCAGGGCGAGCGGCGAGCTGAGGACCTCGGGGTCCCGGTAGTAGCGGTAGCGGCCACCGAGGCGGGCGTCGTAGGCGATGTAGCGGGTGGACTGCTCGAGGTAGGCGGCCAGGCGGCCCCACTCGAGGATCTTGGTGAGGATGTTCGACGCCTGCTCGCAGGCCAGGTGCACGCCGCCGAGCTGGGCGACCGAGTCGTCGCCGTACTCGAGGAACACCTTCTGGTAGAGCTGCTCGGCCCGCTCGAGTCCGACGGTGGCGTCGACGGTCTGGTCGCCGGTGATGTCGAGGTCACCGACGAACTCGTCGAGGAAGAGCCGGCGCAGCGACTTCGGCGATCGGGAGTACCGGGCGAACAGGGCGCCCTTCACGACCTCGGGCAGGTTCACGAGGGCGAAGACCGGGCCGTCGAGGTTCGTGAAGTACCGCCGGAGGATGTCCTGCTCCTCCTCGGTGAACTCCTCGGCGATGTAGACGGCCACGGCGCCCGATGCTACGGGCTCGGTGCTCCCCCGCCGGTGACCACTCCGCGTGCTGGAGACCGTCGCGTCACCGGCGTGCCGCGAGCTGCTCCCCGTGCTCGGCCGTGATGGTCCCGAGCACGCCGGGCTGCATCCAGAGGTCGGCGATGGTCCACGCCATGGCCTTGGCGCCCTCCACGACGGCGGCGTCGCCGAGGGGGCCGGCGGCGAACCCGGCGAAGGCCTCCGTGTGGATCGCCGTACCGGGGTCGGCGGCCCGGATCATGGGGTGGATCGAGGGCACCTCGTAGGAGACGTCGCCCATGTCGGTGGACCCGACGACCCGGCTGTCCGGGTCGGGCTCGCGCACGTCGCGCCCGAGGGTCGCGGCGTTGGCCACGTAGAGGTCGCAGAAGGTCCCGACCGGCACCATGTCGGCGTACGGCGGCTCCAGCCAGTCGAGCTCGAGCTCGCAGCCCGATGCGGTGGCACCAGCCTCGAGGCACGCGACGACCCGCTCCTTCAGGATCTGCAGGCCGGCCACCGTCGGGGAACGGACGTACCACTCCATCTCAGCGCGGCAGGGGACGATGTTGGGCTTGTCCCCGCCGTCGGTGAAGACGCCGTGGACCCGTTCGGCGGGGCCGATGTGCTGGCGGAGGGCCGCGACGTTCACGTAGCCGAGCACCGCCGCGTCGAGCGCGTTGCGTCCCTTCTCCGGCGCCGCCGCCGCATGGGCGGACTCGCCCCGGTACGTGGCCAGGCACCGGTGGATGGCCACGGTGTCCATGCCTCGCAGGTCGGCGCCGGCGGGGTGCACCATCATCGCGGCATCGATCCCCTCGAAGGCCCCGGCCCGGATCTGCAGCACCTTGCCGCCGCCCCCCTCCTCGGCCGGCGTGCCGATGATCGTCACCCGGCCGTCGCACACCTCGGCCACCGCGGCAGCAGCGAGCCCGGCGCCCAGCCCGGCCGCGGCGATGATGTTGTGCCCGCAGGCGTGGCCGATGCCCGGCAGGGCGTCGTACTCGAGGCAGACGGCGATGTTGGGGCCGGACCGGCCGGCTCGCCCGACGAACGCCGTCTCCAGGCCGTGCGAGCGGCGCTCGGTCTCGATCCCCTCGGCCTCGAGCACGTCGCAGAGCAGGTCGTGGGCGTGACGCTCCTCGAAGTTCAGCTCGGGGTTCGCGTGGATGCGGTGGGAGACGTCGAGCAGGAGGTCGGCGCGCCGATCGATCTCCTCGGCCATGCGGTGCTTGACGGCGTCCAGGTCCATGCGGCGAGCGTAGGGGGCAAATCGCTGGAGGTCGGTCCCATCGGGCGCGAGGCTCCGACGATGCCCACCATCGAGGTGCACCAGGTCACCGAGGACCGCCCCGACCTGCTCGAGGCCTTGGCCGCGGTCCGAGCCGTGACCGACCGCGAGGTCAATCCCGACGATCCGCCGGCGCCCCTCGAGGAGCTGGCCGGTGACTACTTCGTCCAGACGACGGCGAAGCGGCGCCTGGGGTGGGTGGCCCTGCTCGACGGCGAGCCCGCCGGGGAGCTCACCCTGTCGGCGGAGGTGGCGGAGGAAAACGCCCACCTGGCCGACGTCGAGTGGCTGGCGACGGACCCGGAGCGGCGCCGCCGGGGCGTGGCAGACGCGCTGCTGCGCACGGGGTTGGACTGGGCGGCCGGTGACGGGCGGACCTCGGTGGTGCTGTGGGCGCCGGCCCTGCCCGCGGGGCGCGCGTACGCCGAGCGCCTCGGGTGCACCCTGCGGCTCGAGGAGCGCTGCAGCCGCCTCGTGGTGGCCGACCTCGACCGCGACCAGCAGGAGCGCTGGCTGCGCGCCGGACGGGAGCGGACCGATGGCTACCGGATCGTCCAGTGGGTCGGTCCCGTGCCCGACGACCACGTCGAGGCCCTGGTGGCGGCCCACCGCGCCATGGAGGACATGCCCACCGACGACCTCGAGTGGTCGATCCCGCCGATGACGAGCGAACGGCTGCGATCGAGGGACGAGGCCTGGCAGCTGCGGGGGTCGCTCGGCGTGTCGACCCTGGCGCTCGCTCCCGACGGAAGCGCGGCCGGGCTGTCGGAGCTGCAGGTCAACACCCACCGGCCCGAGCTCGCCGGCCAGGGCGACACCGGCGTGGTCGCCGCCCACCGCGGCCGGGGCCTCGGGCGGTGGTTGAAGGCGGAGAACCTGCGCCTGGCGCTCGACACCGAGCCCCGCATCCGCGTGGTCGAGACCTACAACGCCGAGTCCAACCCGTGGATGCTCGACATCAACGTGACCATGGGGTTCCGGCCCCACATCGGCTACCAGGCGTTCCAGGGCGACATCGACGGGGTCCGGGCCACGCTGGGTTGAGCAGGCTGGCTCAGGACGGGTGGCGCAGCACGATCTTGCCGAGCTGGTCACCGCTGCGGAGCCGCTCGAGCGCATCGGGGTAGTCGGCCCGGTCGAAGACCTGGTCGACCGCCACCGGCAGGCCGAGGTCGACGAGGCGGGTGACGGCGTCGAACTCCTCGTGGGAGCCCATCGTCGAGCCGATGATCTCGATCTGCTTGAAGAACAGCTTCGGCAGGTCGACCTCGACCTTCTGACCGGAGGTCCCGCCGCACACGGCGAGGCGACCACCAGGGACGAGCGAGCGGATCGAGGCATCCCACGTGGCCGGGCCGACCGATTCGACGACGACATGGGCCTTCACCGGCCAGCTCTCGTCGGAGGAGTCGAAGCCCGCGGTGGCGCCCATGGCCACCGCTCGGTCGATCTTGGCCTGCTCCCGGGACGTGACGAAGACCTCGGCTCCCATGCGCAGCGCCAGCGCCAGCGCCGCCATCGACACCCCGCCCCCGATGCCCACCACCAGCACGGTCTCCCCGGCCGCCAGCCGGGCCCGGCGCAGCATCCGGTACGCGGTGAGGGTGGCGAGCGGGTAGGCGGCGCACTCCTCCCAGCTCCGGTCGGCCGGCTTCGGGACGATGTTGCGGGCGGGCACGACGACCCCGTCGGCGTGACCACCCCAACGCTGCTCGCCGAGGATCTGGAACCCGCGTCCGACCGGTGCGTCGTTGCCCAGGTGCACGACCGCGTCGAGCGTCGACACCGCCGGGTTCACCACGACCTCGGCACCGACCTCCAGGTCGACCCCCTCCCCGACCGCCTCGACGGTGCCGGCGACGTCGCAGCCGGGCACGTGGGGCAGGTGCGGCTTGGGTCGGCCCCGGGTGAGCCACAGGTCCATGTGGTTCAGCGCCGACGCCCTCGGGCGGACCCGCACGTCGCCGTGGCCCGGCTCGGGCGTGTCGATGGTGCCCCACCGGTAGCTGCCGGGTGACTCGTCGAGGATCCAGGCGTCCATCGCCCTAGACCACCACGCTCAGGGCGTCGGGCACCACTCGGACCGACAGCGCGCGCGCCTCCCCCACCCGCTCGCCGTCGAGCCACACCGACGTGCCGGGGGCGAGGTCGACCTGCACCGCCTTGACCCGCCGTTCGCTGATCCCGGGGTGGGGCACGTGGGTGCCGGAGCGAAGCCGGGTGCGGGCCTTCCACCGGTCGCCGAGCGACAGGTCGGCCTGCAGCAGGTCGACGCGACCGTCGCCGGGGTGCGAGCGGGGTGCGACGTCCCAGTCGCCCAGGAACTGGGCGTTCATGGCCGCCACGACCGGTCCCCGCCACCACGACCGCCGGGCCACCAGGTGGGCGACGAAGAAGTGCAGGGCCCCGTCGACCAGGACCTCGACGAGGTCGACCGGGAGGGTCTGCGCGTCCGGACCGCGCAGGCGGTCCTCCCGCCCGGTGGCCCCGCAGGTGCGGGCGAGGTCGCCAGCCAGGAGCCCGAGCGGCGGGATCGGCCGGTTGCTGCGCCGGGCTGCGGTGACCACCCGCCGTGCGGCCAGGTCGGAGTCGACCACGATCCCGTCGTCGGGCAGGGCGCCCGGCGCACCCCAGGCCTCGCCCTTGCGGACGGTCACGGTGACGGGTGCGCCGGATCCGCGTCCTCGTCGTCGACCGACGCGGACGCCGACACGACCCCGCGCTCGAGCGCCCCGACGGCTCGACGCGCCGTGGCCCGGGTGGCGTCGTCGGGGGCCAGCTGGGCCACCTGGCGGACCAGGTCGATGAGCTGGCGCACGGTGCGGACGAAGTCCCCGCCGGTCAGCTCGAGGTGGGTCTCCTCGAGCAGGTCGCCCAGGCCCTCCCCGGCGCACCACTCGTGGGCGACCGCGCAGAACCCGTGGTCGCTGGCCCGGGACAGGGGCAGCCCGGTGGCGTCCTCGGCCTCCTGCACCCGACGGACGATCCCGTCGATCTCGACGGCCCGGTCGCGCACCCGGTGCGACGGGTACCGCGGCGGAGGGGCCGGGCCGGGCGACCGGTGCTCGTACACGAGCACGCTGGCGACGGCGGCGAGCTCGGGTGCGTCGAGACCGTCGAAGGTGCCCTCGGCGATCGCCTCGGCGACCACGAGGTCGGCCTCGTGGTAGACGCCGGCGAGCAGGCGGCCCCGGTCGGTGAGCGTCCACTGGTCGACGTAGCCGAACTGGGCGAGCACGTCGAGCACCCGGTCGAACTGCAGGCTGAGGGTGCTGGTCTGGCGCTCGATGCGACGGGTGAGCTCGTCGACCTCGCCCTGCAGCCGCTGGGCCCGGTCGAAGGCGCGGAGGTGGGCATCGGCGTCGGGGCACTCGGCGACGGGGTGGTCGACCGCGGGGATGTCGGGCACCGGGTCGGTGCGGGCCGGCACCCGCACCCGGGACAGCTGCTTTGCCACCTGCCCCCGGAAGTCGCTGTCGTCGGGCAGGTACGGCTCGGGCAGGTCGACGGCGCCCAGACGGCGAGGGGGCTCGTCGAAGTCGGCGGTGCTCACGACGGCGACGTCGCGCTCCTCGGTGACGACCTTGGCCTTGATGCTGCCCTTGCGGAAGGCAACGGACAGCACGGCGACCCGCGGCCCGTCCTCCAGCGCGATGACGTCGCCCGGCTTGAGCGAGGCGAGCGACTGCTCGAGCTGGGCGCGCCGCACCCGCCGGGGGGCGGTGGCGCCGAGCAGCTCGCGGTACTCGGCCACGTCGCCGAGGTCGCAGGTGGCCTCGGCCTGGACCTGGCGCAGGTTCTGGCGCCGCTTGTCCAGCCGTCGCTCCAGGACCACGACGGCCTTGTCCGCCTGGTACTGGGCGAGCGACTGGTTGAGCAGGCGCCGCGCTTCGCCCCGCTCGTGCCGGCGGATCAGGTTGACCGCCATGTTGTACGTGGGACGGAACGCCGAGCGCAGGACGAACGTGCGGCTGGCAGCGAGGCCGGCGACCTGACCGAAGCTGATGAACGGCGACCAGAGCACGACCGCCGTGCCGTGGGTGTCGATGCCCCGGCGCCCGGCCCGGCCGGTCAGCTGGGTGTACTCGCCCGGGGTCAGCACCTCGCGACGCTCACCGTTGAACTTGGTCATCCGCTCGATCACCACGGCGCGGGCGGGCATGTTGATGCCGAGGGCCAGGGTCTCGGTGGCGAAGACGACCTTGACCAGGCCCTGGAGGAAGCAGGCCTCGACCGCCTCCTTGAACGGCGGGACGTGACCGGCGTGGTGGGCTGCGACGCCGGCTTCCAGGCCCGCCAGCCATCGGTCGGCGTCGAGCGCGTCGAGGTCGGTGTCGGTGAGCGACGTGATGTGGTCCTCGGCGATCCGCCGGATCCGGACCCGTTCGTCCTCGGTGGTGAGGCGCACCCCCGCGTCGAGGCATCCCTTCACGGCGTCGTCGCACGCGGCGCGGCTGAAGATGAACACGATCGCCGGGAGCAGCTCGTCGTCCTCGAGCACGTCGAGCACGTCGAGGCGGTTGGGTGTGTACCACGGGCTGCGCGGTCGCCCCCTCCCCTTGCTCCGGCCGTGCGGGCCCCGCTGCCGCGGGACCCGGGAGTCCACGTCGAAGCGCTCACCCTCGGGGTTCGGGCGGCCGTCGATGAGGGTGTCGACCAGGTGCAGGCGGTCGCTGGTCTTGTCGCCGACCAGGTAGGTGTTGGCCAGCTCGACCGGGCGGGTCTCCTCCACCACCACGTCGGTGGGCCCCCGGACCGTGGAGAGCCAGTCGCCGATGTCGTGGGCGTTGGACACCGTCGCCGACAGGCACACGAGCTGGACGTGCTCGGGGAGGTGGACGATGACCTCCTCCCACACCGGGCCGCGGAAGCTGTCCTGGAGGTAGTGGACCTCGTCGAGCACGACCACGGCCAGGTCGTCGAGGGGACGGCCGGCGTAGATCATGTTGCGCAGGACCTCGGTGGTCATCACGACCGCCGGCGCGTCGCCGTCGATGGAGTTGTCGCCGGTGAGCAGGCCGACCCGGCCGGTGCCGTAGCGGTGCCGCAGGTCGCCGAACTTCTGGTTCGACAGCGCCTTGATGGGCGTCGTGTAGAACGCCCGCAGCCCCCGGTCCATGGCCTGGGCGACGGCGTAGTCGGCCACCACCGTCTTGCCCGCACCGGTGGGTGCGCTCACCAGCACCGACCGGCCGGCGTCGAGGGCGTCGGCCGCCCGGCGCTGGAACCCGTCGAGGGCGAAGTCGTAGCTCTCGAGCAGCTGGCGGGTGCGGTCGCCGACGGGTCCGGTCATGACGACAGGGCCGCCTCCTCACGCCGGCGCTTCCGGGTGAGGAACATGCCGATCAGGATGGCCAACTCGTAGAAGAGGTACATCGGGACCGAGAGGATGCCGAGCGTGTAGGGGTCACCGGACGGGGTGATGACGGCGACCAGGACGACGATGCCGAGGATGGCGTGGCGGCGGTACTTGCGCAGCGTGGACGCCTGCACGATCCCGGCGAGCTGGAGGAAGATCAGCACGATCGGGAACTCGAAGCCGATGCCGAACGCCAGCATCATGTACGTGATGAGCTCGAAGTAGGGGGCCGGGCGGAACTCCTGGTTGAGCCCCTCACCACCGACGTTGATGAGGAACTCCAGCGCCGGGGTCAGCGAGTAGTAGGCGAGCCCGGCCCCGAGCAGGAACAGGATCATCGCCGAGAACACGAACGGGTAGGCCCACTTCTTCTCGTGCGTGTAGAGGCCGGGGGTCACGAAGCGCCAGATCTGCCAGAGCAGGACGGGCATGGCCAGGGCGATGCCGCCGTAGCCGGCGATCTTCAGCCGGACCGAGAAGCCCTCGAGCGGTTCGGTCTGGAGCAGCAGGCAGTCGTCGACGGAGCTGCCCTGCAGGTCGCAGTAGGGGCGGAGGAGGATGTCGAAGATCTGGGGGTACAGGAACCAGGCCACGACGGCGCCGACCGCGATGGCGATCGCGGACTTGATGATCCGGTCCCGCAGCTCGTACAGGTGCTCGAGCATCGACATGCGACCCTCGGAGGAGACATCGCTCACGTGCTCGGCTCGTCCTCACCGGCGGCGCTGTCGCTGGTCTCAGCGGCCTCGGCGGGCTCGGACTCGGCCTGGTCCCGGGTCGCCTCGATGGCGTCGAGCTCGGCACGGGCCGCGGCCATCGCCGCACCCGGGTCGGGGGCGGTGCCGGCTTCGGGCTGGGTGGCGGGTGCGCTCCCCTGCGCCGCCTTCTCGGCGGCGAGGCGCTCGCGCTCGGCATCTCGCTCGGCCTCGTCGAGGGCGCTGCGCAGGTCGGTCTGGAAGCCACGGGAGATGCGCCGGAGCTCGCCCATGAACGTGCCGAGCTGGCGCATGGCGCCGGGGAGCTTGTCGGGCCCGAGGACCACGAGGGCGACCACGCCGATCACGACGAGCTCCATGCCGCCGACGTTGAACATGGCGCGGAGTGTACTGACGGGCCCAGGAGCCCCAGACGCGCCAGCTTGAGGGCGCGAACCTCAGCCGAGGTCGAAGGCCGACCCGCCGGGGGCGGGATCGAACAGCTCACGCTGCCAGTCGTCGCGCTCGAGCAGCTCGTGGAAGTCGAGCAGGTCGTCGTGGGTGAACGCCGGGCCGACGTGGTGCTCGGCCAGCTCGACCGGCTTGGTCCAGGGGGTGACCTCGACGCCGGAGGCGACGAGCAGCTCGACCACCCGGGGCTCTGCGTCCTTCACGACGGACATGGCACAGCTCGGGCAGCGGAACACGTACGAGCCGGCGTCATCGTCGATGCACACCCGGACGACCACGTCGTCCACGCGCAGCTCGACGTCGCCGCACTCCTCACAGCTGGCTCTGATGCGTGTCGCCATCGTGGTCCCTCCCAGGTCCCTCCGCTCTCTGCAGGTTCCATCGGCAGCGATCCGTTGCCACTTGAGCCGATTCCGCCGCGTTCTGCCGCTGCTGCTTGGCTGGCTGGCATCGCTCCGGTCGCCTCCCTCCGCCAGCCGCCCATCGGGTTCGCCCACCGAGGCGCCCGCGCCCACGCGCCCGAGAACACCCTGGAGGCGTTCGCGATCGCCGTGCGACTCGGTGCGACCGGGCTGGAGAGCGACGTGTGGGTGACCGCCGACGGCGTCGCCGTCCTCGACCACGACGGTGTGGTCCGCAAGGGGGTGCGCCGGCGCCCGATCGCCGACCTGCCCCGCCAGGAGCTGCCGCCGCACATCCCCTCGCTCGCCGAGCTCTACGAGCACTGCGGCACCGACCTGCCCCTGTCCCTCGACGTGAAGGACCCTGCCGCGCTGCCGGCCACGGTGGACGCCGCCCGCCAGGCGGGCGCCGAGGAGCAGCTGTGGCTGTGCCACCCGGACTGGGAGCTGGTGGCGACGTGGCGACGTCAGGCCGAGGGGGCCAAGCTGGTCGACTCGACCCGCCTGAGCAAGATCAAGGAAGGTCCCGAGCGCCGAGCGATGTCGCTGCAGGACGCCGGCATCGACTGCATCAACCTGCACGAGTCCGACTGGACCGGCGGCCTCACCACCCTGTTCCACCGCTTCGGCGTCGAGTGCTTCGGGTGGGACGCCCAACAGCCCCGGTTGCTCCGCCAGCTGCTCGATCGAGGCGTCGACGCCGTGTACTCCGATCACGTCGACCGCATGGTCGACGCGCTCGCCGGGGCCGGCTGACGCTCACGCGCCCTGCAGCGCCGCCGGCAGGGGTTCGGCGTGGACGACCACCAGGCGGCGGGTGGGTCGGGTGAGGGCGACGAAGAGCGCCCGGTGGCCGGCCGGCTCGGCCCGGACCACCTCGGCCGGTTCGACCACGACCACCACGTCGAACTCCAGGCCCTTGGCCAGCAGCGGCGTGAGCAGGGCGACCGAGCCGAGACCGTCGAGTCCGCGTGCCCAGCTGACCCCGGCGCCGTCGAGGGCCGACGCCACCTCGTCGTGACGGGCCGCGGTCGCGATGACCGCCACCGTGCCCCGCTCCCCCGCCGCGTCCAGCACCGCGCCCGCGACCTCGGCGGGGCGCCGGGCCGCCACGGTCGAGATGAGGATCGGCGCCTCGCCCGTCGAGCGGATCGACCGGGCCGGCGTCACGTCGGGCGCGGCCTCGGGCAGCAGTCGGTTGGCCAGGTCGAGGATCGGCGCCGGGGTGCGGTACCCGACGGTGAGCTCGGCGTAGGCCGGTGCGGCGGCGCCGCGCAGCAGGCCGGTGACGTCGTCCCAGCTCCGCTGGCCCCACGCCCGGGTGACCTGGGCGAGGTCGCCCACCACGGTCATCGACCCACCGTGCGCCCGCCGAGCCAGCATGCGCAGCGCCATCGCCGAGAGGTCCTGGGCCTCGTCCACGATGATGTGGCCGTACGTGGTCCGCACGCCGTGGAGCCTCGACTCGGCCTCGTCCAGCAGCGGCACCTCGGCCGGCCACCACCGGACGTCGGCCTTGCGGCTCGGGAGCGGACGGGCCAGCAGGTCGGACTCGGCGGCGGTCAGGATGCCGGCGGTCGCCCGGCGGCGCGCGGCGCGGTTGGTGACCAGGCGCTGCACGACGGTGGTGGCCGCCAGGGTCGGCCACGTGCGGTCGAGGTAGCGAGCGAAGCCGGCGTCGGCGCGGGCCGCCGCCACGAAGTTGGCCTTCAGTGCCGGGGTCTCGGCGGCCCGCTCGTGCAGCTCGTAGGCCCGGTGCAGCAGCTGGTTGCGCAGCGCCTCCTTGCCGGTGGCGTGCGTGACGCCCCGGGCCAGGACCGCCTCCACCGACGCGCCGACGTCGTCAGGTAGGAGGCGCACCAGGCCCCAGGCCGTCGAGATCGCCGCCGGCTCGTCGGGCACCCGGATGGCGTCCACCACCATGCGGTCGATCACGGTGGCCATGCGGGCATCGCCCTTCAGCTGCCCGACCGGGTCGGGCTCGGCGGCCCCCTCGTCGAGGCGCACGGTCGCCGGGCGCAGGCCCTCCACCGTGGTCTGGCGCACCGCGGTCTCGCCGAGGCTCGGCAGCACGTCGGCGACGTAGCGGAGGAAGACCGGGTTGGGTCCCACGACCAGCACGCCTCGCTCCAGGAGCTCCATGCGGTGCTCGAAGAGCAGGTAGGCCGCCCGGTGGAGGGCGACTGCCGTCTTGCCGGTGCCGGGACCGCCCTGCACGACCAGCAACCGGTCGAGCGGCGAGCGGATCACCTCGTCCTGCTCGGCCGCGATCGTGGCCACGATGTCGCGCATCGTCCCGGTGCGCTCGCGCTCGAGCTCGGCCAGCAGGGGGTCGGGGATGCCGCCGGACAGCAGGGCCCGGTCCGGATCGGAGAAGTCCTCCTCGAGGATGTCGAGCAGCTCCCGACCCTCGGTCAGGAACCGGCGGCGGCGGTCGAGTCCGAGGGGATCGTGGACGGTGGCCCGGTAGAAGGGCACAGACACGGGCGCCCGCCAGTCGACGACGAGCGGCGCCCCGTCGTCGTCCTCGACGTGGCGGCGCCCGACGTACCAGCGCTCCGCGTCCTGGTCGATGCGACCGAAGGCCAGCGCATCGTCGCGCTCGGCCAGGGACTCGAGGCGACGACGGAGCTGGAAGGCGGCGACCTCGCTGTCGGCCTCGGTGGCGGCCGCCTGGGTCGCGCCGAGGGCGGTCGTCGTGCGCGCCGCCATGGCGCGCAGGGCCAGGGCGGCCCGTTCGAGGTGGCGCTGCTCGTCCAGCAGCTCGGGATGGGGCATGGCTCGTCCTCCGTGTCCCGAGCGGGGCGGGAACCGTAGCCTCGGGCCCGTGCCCCGTCACGGCGTTTACCCGGGCTCGTTCGACCCCCTGACGGTCGCCCACCTCGCCATCGCCGACGCCGCCCGCGACCAGTGCGGGCTGGACGTGCTCGACCTGGTCGTGTCCCACGTCGCGCTGGCGAAGGAGGACCGGCGCCAGGCCCCCGTCGCCGACCGGCTCGCCGCCATCGCCACCGCGACCGACGACCGCTCCTGGTTGCGCGCCCGCGCCACCGAGCACCAGCTCCTCGTCGACATCTCGGCGGGCTACGACCTGCTCGTCGTCGGGGCCGACAAGTGGCTGCAGCTCCACGACCCGCGCTTCTACGGCGACTCCACCGACGCGATGCGCGCCGCCCTCGCACGCCTGCCACCCGTCGCCGTGGCACCGCGCGCCGGCGTCTCGCTGCCCGCCGGCGATGTCGCGACCGTCCTGGCCGTGGACCCCACCCACCACCACGTCAGCTCGACGGCGGTCCGTCGGGGGCGCCTCGACTGGCGCGCCGGGAGCTAGAGGGTGCCGAGCTCGGTGAAGGGCCAGATGACGACGAAGGCACGACCCACGACGTCGTCGACCGGGACGCCCTTGAACCGCCGCGAGTCGTCGGACGCGCCCCGGTTGTCGCCCATCACCCAGACGTGGTCGTCGGGCACCTGGTACGGCGGGAACACCGAGGTCTCGACGCCCGGCTGCAGGTAGCCCTCGTCGAGGGGCTCACCGTCGATGTGGACGCGCCCGTCGCGGCCCTCGACCGTCTCGCCCGGGAGCGCCACGACCCGCTTGATGAGGTCCTCGATGCCGTCGGCGCCGGGCCCGCCCGGCCGGGAGAACACCACGATGTCGCCCCGCCCGATGTCGCCGGTGGTGTAGCTCAGCTTGTTGACGAGGACCCGGTCGCCGACCTTCAGCGTCGGGGTCATGGACTCCGACGGGATGTAGAAGGCCTGGATGAGGAACGTCTTGACCACCAGCGCAACGACCAGGGCGCCGACGACGACCGCGACCCACTCGATGGCGGACCGGGTCGAGTGCGACATGGGCCGCCGACCGTCCTCGGTGGCGGGGGCACCGTCGGTGCGGGGCTCGTCGTCGGGCCCGGCGCCGGGTTGGGTCGTCTCCGTCACAGTCCGCCGAGCGTACCGCTGCGGCTTCGACGCTCAGCGCGGGCCGGTGCCGGCCTCGTAGCGGGCGAGCAGCCGCTTCGCCGCTGCCGGTCCGGCGCCGGCGAGCTCCTCTGAGGCGTCGACGACGCGCCCGTGCGGGCCGAGCCGCAGGAGCAGCCGCTCGAGCCACGGGGTGGCGCTGACGACGAGCGTGACCCGCAGTCGCCCGTCGCCCAGCTCGGCGCGCTCCTCGACCGGGTACTGGTCGGCGACCCAGGCACCGTCGGCATCGACCTCGATGGTGACCCGGGGCAGCTCGTCGGCCGGGGTGAACGCCTCGGTGGACGTGCGGTCGAGGGTGCGCTCGAAGTGCTGCCCGGTCGGGGCGATGCCGGTGATGCGATCGACCCGGAACACCCGGTCTCCCGGCGTGGTGCGGCAGTGGGCGTCGAGGTACCAGGCCCCCTCGCTGTGGAACAGGCGCAGCGGCTCGATGGTGCGCTCGGTGTGCGCGTTGCGGGCGTGGCTGAAGTAGCCGATGTCGAGGGCCTCGCGCTGGTCGACTGCGGCCTGCAGCACCTCGACGTGGTCGCCCGGCGGCTCGGCCAGGACCACCTCGAGGTCGTCGTCGAGATCGACGTCGAGCGCACCGGCGAGCTTCTCGAGCGCACGGGACAGGGGGCCCTGCGGGTCGTGTCCCCTGGCCGGCAACGACGCCTTGGCCGTGGCGAGGATCACCAGGGCCTCCTCCTTCGTCAGCCGGAGGGGTCGCTCGAAGAAGTTGCCGTACTCCAGGCGCACCCGGTCGTCGTCGAAGACCAGCTCGATCAGGTTGTCGGGGGTGTACGGGTGCAGCCCCACCATCGGGACGACCTCGAGGTCGGCCATCAGCTCGTCGGGCGTGAGGCCGAAGCGGGCGCAGACGTCGCTGACGAGCGGCGCCTCGCGCTCGGCGATCCAGGGGACGATGGCCAGGATCCGACCCAGCCGGTCGGTGGCGCTCGGACGGGCCATCAGCTCGCCTCCCCCTGGCCGGCCACGGCACGCAGCCAGTCGACGAGCTCGTCGCGCAGCTCGACCGGCTCGAGCACCTCGGCATCGTCGAGGAACCCGAGGACGAAGGACAAGAACCCCTCGGTCCGGCGCACGGGCAGGGTGAGGACCACCGAGCCGTCGTCGTCCCACGCGGCCGGGACGTCGGGCCCGACCTGGGCGACGGCGACCCGGGCCTGGGGGCTGGCGATGCGCACGCGGGCCTCGACGGGTTCGTCGTCGCCGAGCGCCCATCCGTCGAGCTGCAGGGGGTTGTCGGCGGGGTCGAGGTCGACCTCGGCCGACCCCGGCTCCCCGGCGGCCATCGCGCCCTCCACCCGGTCGAGCCGGAAGGACCGGGCCTCGCCGGCGCCGGCGTCGTGGCCCTGCAGGTACCACCGCCCCCGCTGGTGCTGCAGGCGGAACGGGTCGACCGTGCGGTCCTTGCCCCCGTACCGGAACGCCAGGCGCCGCCCGGCGGCGACGGCGTCGAAGGCCGTGCTGAGGTGCGGCGCCGTGGGCAGGGTGGCGATCGTCGAGGCGGTGTCGCCCCGCAGCGGGGCGCCGAGCTTGCGCAAGCCCGCCGTCGCGCTCGCACCCTCGAGGCGGACCGCGCTGGCGGCCAGGTGGATCGCGGCCAGCTCGTCGGCGTCGAGGCCGGGGTCGCGCAGGTAGTACTCGTCGGGGTCGATCCGGTAGCCCTCCTGCGGGGGCGTCGAGCCGGGCACGGTCTCGATGCGCAGCGGCACGCCCTCGTCGCGCAGGTCCTTCTTGTCCCGCTCGAAGGCACGCTTGAAGGAGTCCTTGTCGGGCGGGTAGCCCGGGATGCGCTCGTGGATCTGCTCTGCGGTCAGGGGACGCTCGGTGTGGAGGAGCGCCGCCACCAGGTCGAGGAGGCGTTCGATCTTCGGGACGGACATGGGGCCGGCGAGGCTACCGCTGGTCCCGGCGGCGACCCGGCCGACCGGCGGCCACCACGCCCGCGGCGGCGCCCGCGGCGAAGAACAGCGGATCGTCGGACACGCTCCGCCCCATGGTCGTCACCCGCAGGTCTCGGGCGAGGAGCCAGTCGGCGATCGGTGCCGGCTCGGTCAGGACCACGTCGTGGTCGTCGCGTGCGAGGTCGGCGCCGAGCACGGTGGGGACCGTCACGCGGGACCGGGTGAGGTCCAGCACGGTGCGCACGTGGTGGCTGACGCCGCGGTGACGCTCCCGGGCGTCGACCGCGGAGGCCCGGACGCAGCAGATGGGGTCACCGCCGAGGGCGGCCGCGGCGTCGAGGATGCCCGCGGCCTCCACGGCGGTGGTGCCGAGCGCCGCCCCGGTGCCGACCACCCCGGGCCCCATGGCCGCGATGACGAGGTCGGCGTCGAGGGCGTGCACGGCCAGCGTGAGCGCCGAGGGCACCGACACCGCCTCCAGATCGCCGCCGAACGCGTGGCCGGCCGTGACGGTGGCGTGCACGAGACCGGCCCGGCGCATCCCGACGACGAGGTCGGACAGCGCCAGGGGCAGGGCGGCGCCGTCGGTCATCACGTAGACCACCCGCGCATCGGGGCGGTGGTGCAGGTAGGCGGCGGCCACGAGCGGCACCTGGCTGTGCAGCGTCCCGACGACGACCGGGGTGCCGTCGAGGTCGGCCGGCACGTCGTGGTCCTCCTCGGCGGCACCGGTGTCGGTCTGCAGCGAGGTGTACCGCACCTTCATGATGTGACCGGGTCCGGGCAGGTCGAGCGCCTCGCGGGACAGGTTCCAGTGCACGACGTGCCACCCGCCGGTGCCGAGCCCGAGGTCGATGGCGGTGGTGTTCATGACGACGCGGTCCCCCACCGCCACCGTTCCGAGCAGGGCGGTGAGCACGTAGGCCCGTTCGCCGTCGACCAGCGCGCGCTGCAGGCCGGGCCGCTCCTCGAGCAGCTCGTCCACGGTGCCGGTCCGGAACGACGTCACGTCGGGAGCGGAGCACACTCGGCGGGCGCCTCGCCAGCGTCTCCGGCGCGCCGACGGAGGAGTGCGGTGAGGGCCACCGCGGTGAGGACCACGGTGGCCAGCTCCATCGGGTGGCGGAAGCGGAGCATGCCGAAGCCGATGACGGTGACGGCGTTGGCGGCCACGATCGGGGCGAGGAGCAACAGGAGCTCGACCGTGCGCCGGCGACGCGCCAGCACGACGGCGCCGGCGACGCCGCCCGGCAGCAGCGCGGCGAGCCACACGACGTTGCCCACCGACTGCGTACCGAGGTGGCGGCCCTCGGCAACCGGGGAGAGCACGTCGCGGACGCCCCACGTCCGCGCCATCCGAGCGACGACGACCGCCGGCAGCCGGCCTCGGTGCGCACGGAGGTACTCGAGTCCGTCGGCCCGCCACACCGCGGCCTCCTCGACCTCGGTGCCACCCGTGTGCTCGATGCAGTCGATGCGCCAGGACCCGATGCTCGGGCCTCCGTAGGTGGCGTCGCAGTTCGCCCCGGCCAGGACGGTGCTGTCGTTGATGGAGATCAGCACCGGCTCGTCGAAGAGCAGCGTGTTCCGGATCGTCCAGGGCAGGACGACGGCGACGACGCCGATGGCGGCGGGCAGACCGACCCGCAGGAAGGCCCGCAACCCGTCCGGGGCACGTCGGGCGGCGAGCACCGCCAGCGGCAGCGCGACCAGCACGAGGTACAGGAGCATCTCGCCCCGCACCAGCGCGCCGGCCCCGATGGTCAGGCCCAGGACGAGCGCGCGCCGCGGCGTGGGACCGTCTGCCACCCAGAGGCCGATGAGCACGACGAGCAGCACGAACGCGCCGGCCAGGGTCTCGGCCATGAGCGATCCGTCGGCGGCGACCAACGTCGGATGGACGGCACCGAGGGCGGCCGCGATCAGCCCGGCGCTGCGTCCGGCGACCCGCCAGGCGACGAGCCCGAGCAGCACCACGACGGCGCCCCCGAGCACGGCGCCGACGAGGCGGTGGCCGACCTCGGACTCGACCCCGAGGAGCGAGAACACCGACAGCAGCGCCGGCCACCCGGGCGGGTGGTGCGCGGTCTGCAGCGTCGTCCCCTCGGCGAGCGAGCGCCAGATGTCGATGAAGCCGTCACCCCGGGCCAGGTGGTTGGCGGCACCGCTGTAGAAGGTGGCGTCGCTGATCCCCAGCTCGACGTGGCGGCCCAGGACGAGCGTGTAGGCGACGCGGAGGGCGGCGGCGCCAGCACCGACGGCCAGGAGCGGCCGCACCGGCGCCTTCTCGGTCGGCACGCGCCCTACAGGCTGGCGATGAGGCGGTCGACGCGGTCGTCGCTCGACTTGAACGGGTCCTTGCACAGCACCGTGCGCTGGGCCTGGTCGTTCAGCTTCAGGTGGACCCAGTCGACCGTGTAGTCGCGCTTGCGCTCCTTGGCCCGCCGGATGAAGTCGCCGCGGAGCTTGGCCCGCGTCGTCTGGGGCGGCGTCTCGATGGCCTCGTCGATGGTGTCGTCGTCGCAGATCCGCTCGACCAGGCCGTGGTCCTGCAGCTTGTAGAACAGCCCGCGCTCGCGGTTGACGTCGTGGTACTGCAGGTCGATCAGGGCGACCCGCGGCGAGTTGAGCTGCAGGTCGTGCTTCAGCCGGTACCGCTCGATGAGGTGGTACTTCGTGACCCAGTCGCACTCTCGCCCCAGCGACAGCGGGTCGGTGCCGAGCCCGTGCATCACGTGCTGCCACATGTCGAGCGCGCGCTGCTCCTGGTCGGGCAGGCCCCGCCGGGCGGCGTAGGTGAGCGCCTTGTCGAGGTACTCCTGCTGGATCTCGAAGGCCGACAGCTCGCGCCCGTTGGCGAGGCGCACCTTGCGCTGGCAGGTGATGTCGTGGCTGATCTCGCGGATGGCCCGGATGGGGTTCTCGAGCGTCATGTCGCGCATGACGACGTTGGGGTCCTCGAGCATGCGCAGCAGGATCGCCGTGGTACCGACCTTCAGGTAGGTCGTGTACTCGTTCATGTTGGAGTCGCCGACGATGACGTGCAGGCGCCGGTAGCGCTCGGCGTCGGCGTGGGGCTCGTCGCGGGTGTTGATGATGGGCCGGCTGCGGGTGGTGGCCGAGCTCACGCCCTCCCAGATGTGCTCGGCCCGCTGGGCCAGGCAGAACACCGCGCCCCGCGCCGTCTGCAGGACCTTGCCGGCGCCGGCGTAGATCTGGCGCGAGACGAGGAACGGGATGAGGTGCTCGGAGTAGGACCCGAAGTCGTCGTGGCGGCTGGTGAGGTAGTTCTCGTGGCAGCCGTAGGAGTTGCCGGCCGAGTCGGTGTTGTTCTTGAACAGGTAGATGACCCCGCGGATGCCCTCCTCGCGGAGGCGCTGCTCGGCGCTGGCCAGGAGCTGCTCGAGGATGCGCTCGCCCGCCTTGTCATGCGTCACCAGGTCGACGAGGTCGTCGCACTCCGGGGTGGCGTACTCCGGGTGCGAGCCGACGTCGAGGTACAGGCGGGCACCGTTGGCGAGGAACACGTTCGAGGAGCGCCCCCAGGACACGACCCGGCGGAACAGGTAGCGGGCGACCTCATCGGGGCTGAGCCGCCGCTGACCCCGCAACGTGCACGTGACGCCGTATTCGTTCTCGAGTCCGAAGATGCGGCGCTCCACGCACCGCAACCTATCGGTGGGTGTCGGACTCCGGTTGCCAGCCCTGGCCGTAGCCGTTGGCCAGGAACGCCCGGGCCTGGAGGGCATCGGCGACGCTCGTGAACACGGCGTGGCGCTCGGTCACGCCCCAGCGCTCGAGGACCATGCGACCCGACAGCCGGGAGGCGACGATGCAGCAGTCGAGCCCGGCGGTCGCCCGGCCGAAGGCCTCGGCGAGGATGTCGAAGCCGGCCTGGTCGAGCAGCGCCACCTGGTCGACGTCGAGCACCACCGCATCGGCGCCGGCGAGGGCCCCGGGGATGGTGGGCGCGATCTCCCGGGCGAAGGTCTCGTCGAGGCCGCCGTCGAGGGTGACGATCAGCACGTCACGCCGCGCGTGGACCTGCATGCGACCGTCGTGGAGGGCCAGGGCCGGCAGCGGGCCGGTGACCGGGTCGTGGGCGCCGGCGCCCGAGCGCGTGCCGAACTGGCCGGGGTCCGGGTCGTTCATGGGGCGGGCTCGCTCGGTGACGGTCACGGTTGGCTCCTGATCTGTTGCGATCAGGTTACAGCCTGTCACGCGACTGTCAACGGCACCCCGGCGTGAGAACCCCGGGAATCACCCGAGGAGCGCGGTGAGGGCGTCGCCCTCGATGCGGCCGAACTTGCGCCGGCCGTTGGAGCGGGCCAGCACGGCGATCTCGAGGTCGTCGGCGACGAGGGTCCGCTCCTCCCCCGCCAGCGCGCCCACGGCAGCCCGCAGGGCGGCACCGAGGTCGAGATCGTCGGCCCAGGCCTCGTCGAGCCGGGCGGCGATGGCGTCGGCCTCGCCGCCGAGCACCGAGAAGCGATCCTCGTCCACGACCGAGCCGTCGTAGAGGATGTGGAACAGCTCGTCCCGGTTGCGCTCGTCGCCGATCTCGGCCACGAGGATCTCCACCTCCATCGGCTTCATCTCGTGGGTGAACGTGTGGTTCAGCATCTGGGCGTAGGCGTTGGCCAGGCTCTGGGCGTCGACGTCCTCGCGGGAGTAGGCGTAGCCCTTCATGTCCGCGTGGCGGACCCCGGCGACCCGGAGCTGGTCGAACTCGCTGTAGCGGCCGACGCCGGCGAAGGCGATGCGGTCGTAGATCTCGGAGATCTTGCGCAGCGTGTTCGACGTGTTCTCGGCGCAGAAGAGGATGCCGTCGTCGTAGGACACGGCACAGAGGCTGCGGCCCTTGGCGATGCCCTTGCGGGCGTAGTCGGCCCGGTCCTTCATGACCTGCTCGGGGGCGACGTAGAAGGGCATGCTCATCGGTCCACCTCCTGGTCCGGGCGGGCGCCGTCGTCAGCGGAGCCCCGGGTGTTGGAGGGCGACAGGTCGCCGAGCAGCGCCTCGAAGCGGCTGCGGATCTCGTCGTCCTCGAGGCGACGGAACCCGTCGGCGTCGATGATGGCGATGATCGGGAAGATGCCCCGGATCAGGTCGGGCCCCCCGGTGGCCGAGTCGTCGTCGGCGGCCTCGAACAGGGCGCGGATGGCCAGGTCGACGGCGTCGGAGGGGTCCATCTCGGCGCGGTAGCCGATCTTGACCACGGTGCCGGCGTGCAGGGACCCGCTGCCGGTGGCGGCGTGGTGCAGCTCTTCGTAGCGGCCCCCGGTGACGTCGAACTCGAAGAGCCGGCCGATGCCGCGCTGGAGGTCGTAGCCGGCGAAGAGGGGCACGACCGCCATCCCCTGCATGGCGGCGGGCAGGTGGGCCCGCACCATCTGGCTGAGCTGGTTGGCCTTGCCCTCGAGGCTGAGGTGGTGACCCTCCACCTTCTCGTAGTGCTCGAGCTGCAGCTGGAAGAGGCGCACCATCTCCATGGCCGGTCCGGCGGCGCCGGCGATGGCGACCCCCGAGAACCGGTCGGCCGGGAACACCTTCTCCATCGAGCGGTGGGAGATGAGGTTGCCCGACGTGGCCCGCCGGTCGCCGGCCATGACCACGCCACCGGCGGTGCGGATCGCGACGACGGTGGTGCCGTGCATGATCGTCAGCGGGTGGCTGGCGGCGTCGGCGATGCGGGCCTCAGGATCGCGACCCTGCCGGCGCAGCAGGCCGGCGAAGTCCGGGCCCGGGTCGACATCGGGAGTGAAGAACGGGAGCGTCACGCGAGGGACACTACCGGCGCTTCACTGACCGCCCTTCTGGATGTAGGACTTCACGAAGTCCTCGGCGTTCTGCTCCAGCACGTCGTCGATCTCGTCCAGCAGGTCGTCCAGCTCGGCCTTGATCTTC
>Ga0208490_100553_pt1 | contig 21738 bp, 16 predicted proteins | sample SubbioAug_CSWold_FD_184818 | JGI IMG/M metagenome (GOLD analysis project Ga0208490, IMG submission 184818) | Serpentinite rock and fluid subsurface biosphere microbial communities from McLaughlin Reserve, California, USA - CR11Aug_CSWold (SPAdes) | ecosystem: Environmental > Terrestrial > Deep...
ATGCCTCGCGCATCGCCGTGAAGACCTCGAGGGGGAAGCGCATGCGGTTCTCGAGCGAGCCGCCATATGCGTCCGTGCGCTTGTTGGTGAGCGGCGAGAGGAAGCTCGCGAGCAGGTAGCCGTGGGCGCAGTGCAGCTCCAGCATGTCGAACCCGCAGGCCTCGCCGCGCCTTGTGGCCGCGACGAAATCCGCCTTCACCCGGTCCATGCCCGCGCGATCGAGCTCGGCGGGGACGGGGCTCTCGGGGTAATAGGCGAGCGGGGAGGCCGAGACGATGTCCCAGCCGCCTTCCGGGAGCGGGCGGTCCATGCCCTCCCACATCAGCTTCGTCGCACCCTTTCGCCCCGCATGGCCGAGCTGGAGGGCGATCTTCGTGCGCGAATTGGCGTGCACGAAATCGACGATGCGCTTCCACATCGCCTCCTGCTCGTCGCTCCAGATCCCGGCGCAGCCCGGCGTGATGCGGGCATCGGGGGCGACGCAGACCATCTCGGTGAACATCAGCCCCGCACCCCCGATGGCGCGCGAGCCGTAATGCACCAGGTGCCAATCCGTCGGCATGCCGTTGATCGCGGAATACATGCACATCGGGCTCACCACCGCCCGGTTCTCGATCGTCATCTCGCGCAGGCGAAACGGCTGGAACATGGGCACGACGGGCTTTTCGATATCGACGTCGAAGCCCTTCTCGCGCACGCTTTTCGCGAAGTGGCGATCGATCGCATCGACGACTTCCGGCGCGCGCAGGCGCAGATTGTCGTAGGTGATCGCCTTGGAGCGGGTCATGACGCCGAAGGCGAACTGGATCGGGTCGAAATCCCAGAAGCGCTTCACATGCTCGAACCAGACGAGTGACACATCGGCTGCATGCTGCGTCTTCTCGGTCTCCTCTCGGCGCGTCGTGTCGAAGAGGTGCAGCGCGCCGGGGACCGTCGCATCGCGGCGGAAGCATTCATAGAGGTGGATCGCGTCCTCCATGGCGAGCTTGGTGCCCGAGCCGATGGAGAAATGCGCCGTCGCCTTCGCGTCGCCCAGCAGCACCATGTTGCCATGCACATAGCTGCGGTTGCGGATCATCGGGAAGTTGCGCCACAGCGAGCGGTTGATGATGACGGGATGCCCGTCGAGGAATTCGGCGAAGATCTGCTCCATCAGCCGCGCCGATTGCTCCTCGCTCATGGTTGAAAGCCCGGCCCGCTCGAAGGTCTGCGCGTCGGTCTCGAACACCCAGGTCGAGAGCCCCGCCTCGTATTGATAGGCGTGGGCGATGAACGGCCCCCATTCCGTCTCCTGGAAGACGAAGGTGAAGGCGTCGAGCGGCTTCGTCGAGCCCATCCAGGTGAACTTGTTGGGGCGCAGATCGACCTGCGTCCCGAAATGCTCGACATGCTTCTGGCGGAAACGGCTGTTGATCCCGTCCGAGGCGACGATGAGATCGGCATCCGCAAACTGCGTCTCGTCCTCGATATCGACCTCGAACAGCAGCTTCACGCCGAGTTCGCGGGCGCGTTCCTGCATGATCAGGAGCAGCGTGCGGCGCGAGCAGCCGCAGAAGCCGTTGCCGCCGATGCGATGCATACTCCCCTTGAAGTGGATGGCGATGTCGTCCCAGTAGGCGAATTCCTGGGTGATGCGCTCGTAGCTCTGGGGGTCGTACTTCTCGAAATTGTCGAGCGTCGCGTCGGAGAAGACCACGCCGAAGCCGAACGTGTCGTCGGGGCGGTTGCGCTCGTAGACCGTGATGTCGTGGGAAGGGTCCTGCTTCTTCATCAAAATCGCAAAGTAAAGCCCGGCCGGGCCTCCTCCGATGACGGCGATCTTCATGCAGCGCTCCCACCTGTTCCGATCGGCAACCTCCGCCAGACCGAGAAATGATTTAAGCTTAAAACATTTCTGGGCGCAAGGCTTCCGAACGGCTCCCGCACGCGGCTAAGGAGAAGGGCGTTCAACCAAGCGCCACGTTCACGATGGAAGCGTTGCAGATGCATGATGTATTCGGGCGGCATTCACGCCTTGGCACGATGTGGAGACGCCTTGTTCCGCGCCGTTCGCGTGGAATTATGCAAACGTCCCGTACCTTGAATATCGCGTAATACGCTTCCTTGTAGGCGTGAGGCGATAAACGCCGCGATCTGAATAAGTATTTATGGGTAACTCCCGACTTTCCCGCGCCGAGCATCTTCCACTTCTTCCCGGATTTTCCAGCGTCGCGTTTTTCTGCGGAACTCTCCGCCTTGCAAGCGGTTGAAGTTGCGATGAGATCGAACGCCCAGGGAGGCACATATGACCACAAACAGGTCGGGATCGAAACGAGGCTTCGCCTCGATGAGTCCGGAGAAACAACGCGAAATCGCGAGCAAGGGCGGCCAGAGCGTGCCACCTTCGAAGCGCTCTTTTTCGCAAAATCGAGAACTCGCCTCTCAGGCGGGCCGAAAGGGCGGGCAGTCGTCTACAACGACCCGGCCGGCGGAGAATGCCTGAACTGAGGCAGGGATGGTGACGGCTGGCCGGATCACGCCAAAAAAGCTCGGCATTCGGCTGAGATTGCGAGAGCAAGCACACCCCGCGGCCCCACCGCGGGGTCTTCTTTTACCGCAATGCGAAAAACTTGATTCCTCGTGGAACCAAGGCGCGAGTATGGCGTTTGTTAGATAACCGGCCTAATTCTGCCCCCACGGGCCGGCACCTTATCGGCGCAATCGGAAACGGTTGCGCCGTTTCTCTTTTCGCGTCTCGTGTCTCTCGCCTCTTGCGTCTGAAGCCGCTTCAGCGAAGCAAAAAGAAAGGGGGAGCACAAGGCTCCCCCGATCTGACTTGCTGGTGAATTGGCCTCAGTTGGGCTGCGGGGCAGTGCCGGGCGCAGGCTCCATTCCACCGGGAGCCGCGCCGGGGGCCCCACCGGGAGCCATGCCACCCGGAGCCATGCCGCCGGGAGCGGGAGCGTCCATCGCCGGGGCGGGGCGCTCGAGCCGCGCGAATTCCGGAGCTTCGTCAAGCTGCTCCCGGGTCATGGAGACCCTGATCTCCTCGATCTCGCGCGCCGTCTCGGCACCAGCCCCCGTCGCGGCAGTGGCATCGACTTCAGGCACGATGTTGGCTGCATCCATCGGGATGGCGACGCTCTTCTCGCCGATGCCGAGGAAGCCGCCGACGCCGACCACGATGCCGACGAGACGGTTCTCGCCGTCCATGACGAGATCCTTCACCGCGCCGATGGACGAATCGTCAGCGCCGATCACGTTCACGCCAATCAGATCGTTGGCGAGGGTGTGGTTCGGGCTCTGCTGGGCGATGAAATTGCCTTCGAGGCGAAGGTCGTGCCCTGGCGGATCCTGGATGGCCAGATCGGTCGTCGTGGTATCGGCCGGCGCAGTATCCGTCGTCGCCGTGCCGGTCGCCGGGGCGTCCGTCGGCATGGTGTCGGTCGGCTGCTGAGCAGTGTCGGCGGCGGGCGCGTCCTGCGTCGTACCCGGCTGCGTCGTACCTGGCTGTGTCATGCCCGGCTGCGTCTGCAGCGGCTGGGTTGTATCGCCGGCTGCGGGCGGCGTGGCGGGCTGGGTGGTCTGGGCCATGGCCGGAGCGGCGACGAGCGCCGTGGCCATCAAGCAGGCAGCGATGTGGTTCTTGATCATCGGATGCTCCTGAAGTTCAGACGTCGGCGACGTCTTTCGTATGTAGCAGCAACGCTTAGCTTGGGCGGGAGGTTCCCGGTCGAAATGCGGAAAATAAAAAAAAGCTTGACGCGTAATCGGGTCAAGCTCTCAACGAAAATCTATATGAATACTTACCGTTAATGCGAATGCGCAGCAGCAGCGTATTGCTGACGACCGTTTAAGGCATCCGAGAGGCAGACGCGCGGAAGTGACGCAGCCCGGCGATCGGCAAGGGCGCTGAGGCCGCTCTCGCAGGCGAAGATCTGCTCTTCCCCTGCTTCCTCGTCCAACCCGTCGGCTTCCGGGGCTGCGGGCGCGCGACGAAGCGGCTTCTCCGATGCGGGCGCGTCGTCCTCCTGCAATTCGGCATGGAGGCGCAGGTGCGGGAGGATCACGTCGCGGGCGGCGATGGTCATGTTGGTGGCGGCATCGACGCGATAGACCTCGTGACCCTCGCGATCTCTTAGGATGACCAGCACGTTGTCCGCGCCGATCAGCTCGACCTCCGCCACGCGCCGCGGCTGCCGGATTTCACCGCCGGCATCCAGTCGGTCCGACTTCGCCGCCGCCACGGCACGCGGGTGATCCTGGCGGAGATCCAGTCCCTGATCTCCCGCAACCACGAAGCTCGTCGCCGCGAACGCCACGAAGTAGGTGCCGATCAAGCCGGCTGCAATCCTGACCATGTTGAGCCTCCGTCGTCGCCTGCGGCGATCTTCTGAGTGATGGTTCCAACGCGCCATCGCGAATCCGGTTCCGGCCGCGCTTTGTCGAAGCGGTAATTTCTCGGCAATGCAGGGTTACTTCAAATTCGAGCGTTTCTTTTGAGTCCTTGCTCACCGTGTTTCTCAAGCGAGGATTCAACTCCCTGCCGCATGCTCCATCCAACAACCAATGGGGCGGCGTAGGCATTCATGCTTTGGACTTTGTGGAACAGCTGGGCGGGTGCGGCGATGGCGATATTGGCGGCGCTCGCCATCGTCGGCATCGGCGCGGCGCTGGTGCTGCTGCGGGATCACATGCGCCTCGAGAAGCACATGCGGTCGCTGGAGGCGGAAGTCGAGGGCCTTCAGGATCGCGTCTGGCAGGTCTCCGAGAGCGAGGAGCTCTATCGCGGGCTCGTCGAAGCCCAGCTCGACGTCATCGTCCAGCGCGACGGGGCCGGCCGCATCACCTTCGCCAACGAGGGCTACGCCAGCCTCGTCGGCCGCCCGCGCGAGACCCTTATCGGAGCGCGCACCTGCCCGCGCGTGACGGAAATCGGCCGCGTGCGTCCGCGCCCCGATGGCGCAAAGCTCGTGGACGAAGCGATCGAGACGGCTGACGGCGTGCGCTGGTTCGCCTGGATCGAGAACCCCGTCCACGCGAAGAACGGCGCGATCGAGATCCTTCGCGCCGGCCGCGAAATCACCGAGCGCGTGGTCACCGAGCGCGCGCTCGCGGAGGAACGCACCAGAGCGGAAGCGGCCAGCGAGGCGAAATCGCGGTTTCTCGCCACCGTCAGCCATGAATTCCGCACGCCCCTCAACGGCATTCTCGGCATGGCCGACCTGCTGCTCGATACGCCGCTCGATCTGGAGCAGAACACCTATATCCGCGCCATCAAGACCTCCGGCGGCGCGCTGCTGTCGCTGATCGACGAGATCCTCGATTTCTCCAAGATCGAGGCGGGCAAGATCGACATCGCCAGCGAACCCTTCGATCTGCAGGCGCTGGTGGAGGGCGTCGTCGAGCTGCTCGCCCCCAAGGCGCAGGGCAAGGGGATCGAGATCGCGACGCATATTGCCGCCTGCGTCCCCGCGCGGGTGATCGGCGATGCGGACCGCCTGCGCCAGATCCTCGTCAACCTCGCCGGGAACGCCGTGAAATTCACCGAGCAGGGGGGAGTGGGCATCGAAGTCGCGCGAAAAGGCGGCTCGATCACGATCTCCGTCTCGGATACCGGGCCGGGCATCGCCGTCGATCGCATCCCCGAGCTGTTCGAGGAATTCGAGCAGGGGGACGGCTCGCCCGCGCGCAAGCATGGGGGGACGGGCCTCGGGCTCGCGATCTCCCGGCGCATCGTCGAGCGCATGGACGGCGAAATCAGCGTCGAGAGCGCACCCGGCAAGGGCGCATGCTTCACGATCACGCTGCCGCTCCGCGCGGCGGAGCGCCAGAAGGGGCGGGGGCGCGACGGCAGGCAAGGGGACGGCAGGCCGCAAGGGGATGGCAGGCCGCAAGGGGATGGCAGGCCGCAAGGGGATGGCAAACAAGATGGTGCGGCGAGGTACGGTCTATCCGGCAAGCGCTACCTCGTCCTCGCCCGGTCGCCCTTCGAGGCGCCCTACATCCTGCGCAAGCTTGTCGAGGCTGGTGCGACCGCTATCCAGACCGAAAGCGAGACGGATGCGCTGGCGCGGATCGCCACCGCCGCCGATGGCGGGACGCCCTTCGACGGGCTGATCGTCGATTGCGCGCTCGGCGACGACGTTGCCCGCGACACGGCGGTCGCCGCCAAGGAGGCGGGGGTCGAGCGGCGCATCGTGCTGCTCTCGCCCTTCGAGCGCCGCGACCTCGGCTCGCCCAGCGCGGCCGGGTTCGACGCCTACCTCGTCAAGCCGCTGCGCTCCCGCTCGCTGTTCGAGCGCCTGACGGAGGTTCGCCCCCCGGATCAGGACGTTGCGACGACGCGCACCACCGCCCCAAGGGTCAAACCCGCTCCCGGCGGCAAGGCGAAGCGCGTGCTGCTGGCGGAAGACAACGAGATCAACGCGCTTCTCGCTCTCAAGGCCCTGGAGCGGCTCGGCGCGGTGGTCGATTGGGCCAAGGACGGCCACGAGGCGTTCTCGCTGGCGGAGGCTTCGTTTTCCGGCCTGCGCCCCGATTACGACCTCGTCCTGATGGACATCCGCATGCCCGGCCTCGACGGGCTGGAGGCGACCCGCCGCATCCGCGCGCTGGAGCACACGCTGGGACGCCCGCAACCCCGCCGCATCATCGCGCTCACCGCCAACGCCCTCAAGGAAGACGAAGCCGCCGCCGTCGAAGCCGGCCTCGACGGCTTCCTCGCCAAGCCGTTCGACCTCAAGGATCTCACCGGCCTGCTGGAGGACGGCGCACCACCGCTGCGTGCGGCGTCGTGACGTGGCTTTCATCACAGCTTAACCATTGGCGAGCGAAACTCGGCGGCATCCAATCTACGCCGCGCTGATGCGGAATGAAGACCGGGGGGTCGAAGTGACCAGTTCCAGCTCGATGCAGATCCTGCATCGCACATCCGCCCGGCTCGGCCGTTTTCTCACCAGGACATCCACCCGCGGGCTGCTCGTCGGCTGTATCGCGTTGGCGAGCGGGGGCGTTGCGGTGGCGGGGGAATGCGTGGCGGAGCGGGCTTTGCCGATCGTGCCGACGGATATCGCGCTCTGTGCCAGCCTCGAGCAGGCGGTGCGCGCGCCGTCAGCGCAGTCGCTGGACAAATACGAAGACACGCTCGACCAGTTTTTCGGGAATTACTGCCACCGCAACGAAGAATCCGGCTGGCGGCGCGACAAGCATATGCGCGATACGGGGCCCTTCACGGCGCAGCTTTCGCAGCACGAGTGGATCGGCAAGGATCACGGCACGCATGCCCCCGTGGTGATCTGGTATTCGCCGGAAATGTCGCAATGGCTGACGACGAACCGCCCCGCAGACGGTTCCGGGCCGGCTGAGCCGCCGCTGGTTCCGGACGGTGCGATCATGGTCAAGGAGATGTACCCCGCGCCGACGCAGGACTGCGCCGGCGTCGATCCGCTCAAGCTCTATCCGACGAACGGCGCGGCCGTGATGATCCGCGATCTTGAAGCCTCGCACGATGGCTGGTTCTGGGGCTGGTACGGGTTCGGGCCAAACAGCGGCTGGTCGCCCGACTGGCCTCCCGCGGCCTCGAACCCCTCGCCGAACATGGGCTTTGCGCAGTACTGCATGAACTGCCATGCATCCGCCGAGAACAATCTCACCTTCTCTTCCGCGCGCAATATCGCAGGCGAGCCGGGTCGGCCCCTCGTCTTCCTGAGCCAGGGCTTCTCCAATCCCGTGACGCCGCCCTCGCATCACGCGCAGGTCGCGCTGCCCTCCGACAACGTCCGCCGCCTCGGCCAGCCGCATTACCGGGCCGACCAGCAGGTGCTCGCCGATCTCAGGGCCTACGCCCTCGAACTACCGACCTGGGACAGCGTCTCGCGGATGCCGTCGGAGACCTACGACAACGTCTTCGTCGCAGCCGGCGGGCCGACCGCAGCCGATACCTTTTTAACGTCGAGCCAGTGCCTCGGCTGTCACGATGCGGGCTCGACGGGGCTGCAGTTCGACATGACGATGCCAAACCCGCATGGCGACGATCTCATCAACATGTCGCCCTACGCCACCTGGCGCAATTCGCCGATGGGGCTCGCCGGGCGCGATCCGATCTTCTTTGCGCAGCTCGCCAGTGAGACCGAGACGTTCCATCCGGACTCCGTCGCGCTGGTCGAAGACACCTGCCTCGGCTGCCACGGGGTCACGGGACAGCGGCAGTTCCACATCGACAGCTTCGCAGAGAGCGGCGAATGCAAGGACTTCACCCGCGCCATGGTCGACGCCGTGCCGTACCCGGCCGACAATCCGGCGGCTTCGGGCGCGAAATACGGCATGCTCGCCCGCGACGGCATCTCCTGCACCTCCTGCCACCGCATGGAGCTGGGGCCGGATGCTCAAGCCGCACTCGCCAACCCCGAGAACGCCTGCGTCGCCGAGCGTCAGAACTTCCTCAACCCCGACAACACCGGATTCGCGAAGACCTTCACCGGCAGCTTTGCCGTCGGCGCGCCCGATCGCATCATTGGGCCGTTCCAGGATCCGAAGGTGAAGCCGATGCAGAACGCCATCGGCAACACGCCGGAATATCACGCGAGCATCACGAGCTCGGAGGTCTGCGGCACCTGCCACACCGTGCACCTGCCCGTGCTCGACAAGGGAAAGGTCATCGGCCACACCTACGAGCAGACGACCTATCCCGAATGGGCCTTCAGCGCCTTCCGCACCGGCAATACGCCCGACGGCAGCCTGCCCTACGGCCCCGGCAGCGACGCGCAATCCTGCCAGGATTGCCACATGCCCTCGCGCGATGCGAACGGCGTGCCCTATCGCAGCAAGATCGCCAGCATCCAGGAATACTCGACCTTCCCGCAGGCCGATCACAATCTCGGCCCGGAGGATATCGACCTGCCCATCCGCGACGGCTTTGCCATGCATACGCTCGTCGGCCTCAACGTCTTCCTCGTGAAGATGGCCCAGCAATTCCCCGACATCCTCGGCATCCGCACGAGCGACCCGATGCTCGGCTCCAAGGGCGTCGATCCGCTGGTGCGCACGGAGCAGGCGATGCTCGATCTGGCGTCGAACGAGACGGCGGAACTCAGCGTGAGCGACGTCAGAAAGAGCGAGGACACGCTCAGCGCCACGGTCCACGTCGTCAACAAGGCCGGCCACAAGTTTCCCTCGGGCGTCGGCTTCCGCCGCGCCTTCGTGGAGTTCAAGGTGCTCGACCAGCTCGGCGACACGCTCTGGGCGTCTGGCCGCACCAACTCAGCCGGCGCGCTCATTGATCCCGCCGGCAAGCCACTCGACGGCGAGTACTGGTGGGAGGATGATTGCTCCGCCCGCATCGACCCGGATGCCCGCGCGCACCAGCCGCATTTCCAGCGCATCACGGCGCAGGATCAGGTGCAGATCTACCAGGAGCTCGTCGCCGCACCGCCCGAGGACGAGACCCCCGTCTGCGGCCTCGATGCCGAGCCGAAGGGGGCGCTGACCACGAGCTTCCTCTCGATCTGCGCCTCGGTGAAGGACAACCGCCTGCTCCCCAAGGGCTTCCTCCCCCTCGACGAGCGCAAGGCCATCGCCATCGCGTTTGGCGCGAAGGAGGATCTCGCCATCGAGGTCACGCCCCGCGCCATCGACAACGACCCGGATTACGTGCAGGGCGGCGGCGACAGCCTCGTCTACGAGATCCCGCTCGCCGATCTCCCCCGGGGGCGCACACCCGCCGCCGTCCAGGCGAGCCTATACTACCAGGCGACGCCGCCCTTCTACCTCCAGGACCGGATGTGCACATCAAAGAGCGACGACACCAAGCGGCTGAAGTTCCTCGCCGCCCATCTCAACCTCGACGGGACCCAGGCCGAGGGCTGGAAGCTCGCGGTGACGTCGACCGGGCCGGTTTCGCTCGATTGAACGGGGACGGGGGTGCGCGTACGGTGTAGCTTCTGCTTCACCGCACGCGCAGACTGCCGAAAGATCCCATGCTCGCCGCCCTCCCGATCCAGCTCTCCGTCCTCGTTCTCATCGCAGTGAACCTCCTGCCGCTGGGCGGGGTGTTGTTCTACGGGCTGACGGTGTTTGCCGTGATGGTGCTGTTCTGGGCCGAGAACGTCGTCATCGGCATCCTCAACGTCGCCAAGATGCTGACCTTGTTCAAGTTGCGGGGCGATCTCGGCGCGCTCGGATTGGCGATCTTCTTCTCGATGCATTACGGGATCTTCACCCTCGTCCACGGCGTGTTCGTCTTCACGCTCTTCAGCCCGGACGATGGCGGTGCATCGAGCTTCTCGACGGAGGATGCGGGTTTTGGCGTATTCGCGATTCCGCTGCTCGCGCTGATCGCGAGCCACACGCTGTCGTTTCTTTTCAATTTCCTTTGGCAAAAGGAATACATGGTCGTCACGGCCAATGAATTGATGGCGCAGCCATACGGGCGCGTGATCGCGCTGCATGTGACGATACTGCTTGGGGGGTTCGTCGTCATGTCGCTGGGAGCGCCGGTCTACGCGCTGGTGCTGCTCATCCTGATCAAGATCGCCATCGATCTCGCCGCGCATGTCCATGAGCACCGGAAGCTGCAGTCGCGGCTGGTCGAGGAAGCGACGCCGACGACGGTGTGAAGGGGTCGCGGGGCCGCAATCGCGAAAAAGCACGAAATGCCGATTTGACGAAGCGACGCCATACTTCCTAACGTGCGCATGGGGTGATCGGTCGAAGTAGAGCCGATCGCCGAATGATACAGGAAAGGTGTCAGCCATGGACATGTCGGATTCGAGAACCATCGCGGCTCCGCGTGAGGTGGTCTGGGCAGCGCTGAACGATCCGGAAGTGCTGCGCGCCAGCATCCCCGGCTGCGAGAGCGTGGAGAAGACCTCCGATACCGAGATGCAGGCCAAGGTGACGCTCAAGATCGGGCCGGTGAAGGCCTCTTTCAAAGGCAACGTGACGCTCTCCGACATCGACCCGCCCAACGGCTACACCATTTCCGGCGAGGGCACGGGCGGCGCTGCCGGCCACGCCAAGGGGTCGGCGGTGGTCCGGCTGGAGGAGGAGGGCGAGAACACGATCCTCCACTACGAGGTGAAGGCGCAGGTCGGCGGCAAGATCGCCCAGCTCGGCGGCCGCCTGATCGACGCCACCGCCAAGAAGCTCGCGGGCGAATTCTTCCAGCGCTTCAGCGACGTCGTCGCTCCGCCGCCGGAGGAGGAGGGGGCTCCGCTCGAGATCGAGGGGGTCGAGACGGGGGAGAAGAAGAAGGGCTGGTTCGGCAAGATGTTCTCGAAGAAGGACGAACAATCCACGTGAGCGGCATCGATTCGATCGCGGCGATCGCGGGCCGCCGCTCGGTCCGCGCCTTCCTGCCCGATCCCGTCGCGCGCGAGACCGTCGAGCGTATCCTCGACATCGCGGCACGCGCGCCCAGCGGCACCAACATGCAGCCTTGGCGCGCCCATGTGCTCGCGGGTGTCGCGCGGGAAAAGCTCTGTGCGGCGGTGCTCGCCTCGCACGACGCGCATGCGGGCGGCACCCCCGAATATCGCTACTACCCGGAGAAATTCTTCGAGCCCTATCTCTCGCACCGCCGCAAGGTCGGCTGGGACATGTATGCGCTGCTCGGCATCGAGCGGGGGGAGGGCGAGCGGATGCACGCGCAGCACGGGCGCAACTTCGTCTTCTTCGACGCGCCCGTCGGCATCATCTTCACGATCGATCGCCGGCTCGAAATCGGCTCCTGGCTCGATTACGGGATGTTCCTGCAGAACGTCATGATCGCCGCGCGGGCCTTCGGCCTGGAGACCTGCCCGCAGGCGGCGTTCGCCTCACACCACGCGGTTGTGGCGCGGGAGCTCGGGCTCGATCCGCAGGAGATGGTGGTCTGCGGGATGGCGCTGGGTCGGGAGGATACGTCGGCGCCGATCAACGCCCTGCGCACCAAGCGCGTGCCGGCGAGGGACTTCGCGAGCTTTGCAGGTTTCGACGAAAGCTGAGCCCGGTGCTGTCAGCGCTCCGTGCGCACCCACCCGGCCGGCATCAGCCGCTCCTGGGGCAGGAAGCGGGCCTTGTAGGCCATCTTGCGCGAACCCTCGACCCAGTAGCCGAGATAGAGATAGGCGAGCCCCATTTCGCGGGCGCGGCGCATATGCTCCAGAATGAGGAAGGTGCCCAGGCTGCGCTCGCGCAAGGCGGGGTCGTAGAACGAGTAGACCATCGACAATCCGTCCGCGAGAACATCCGTCAGGCATGTGGCGATGAGGGGACCCTGGCCGCGCCCGTTGATGCGGCTGTCGGGGCCGCGCCTGCGGAACTCGATCAGCTGCGTCTCAATATGGCTGTCCTCGACCATCATGGCGTAGTCGAGCATCGACATGTCCATCATGCCGCCATCGCCGTGGCGGGCGTCGAGATAGCGCCGGAACAGGCTGTATTGCTCGGAGGTCGCGTGGTTCTCGCGGGCGACGCCGATGAGATCTTCATTGTGCCGCTCGACGCGGCGCATGTTCGCGGAGGGCTGGAATTCGGCGACCGGCACGCGGATCGAGACGCAGGCGCGGCAGGTTTCGCATGCCGGGCGATAGGCGATCGTCTGCGAACGCCGAAAGCCGCCATGCGTCAGGACTTCGTTGAGCTCGACGGCGCGCCGCCCCACGAGATGGGTAAAGACCTTCCGCTCTTCCTGACCCGGTAGATAGGGGCAGGGCGATGGAGCCGTCAGGAAGAATTGCGGGGTATCCCGCGAATGACTGGTCAATCCCGTCTAGCCTCGACGATGAGAGCGCACGAGCGTCGAACCTGAAGAGGATACCACCGACGCCATTATCCACAACTGCTTTCACGCGGGCCAAAAGGTCTCAGACGCGACCTCCAGCTACGTCTCATGGGCGAAGGGCATCCGATCGCACGACGAGGAGATTGACAATGATGTCGCGCGCGAGCCGGCTGTCGCTGCGGGCCATCCCGACGAGAATATCGAGCACCCAGAGCAGGAACGAGCCGGCGGCCACATAGAACAACAGCGCATGAACTGCCGCCGTCAACGCATCGATCGGCCCACCGCGCGTGGCGTTGACGACGCGCAGCCCCGTCATGCGCATCCCGATCGTGCTCTGGTGGCGACCGGCTATCGTGATCGCGCTGTAGAGGATCGCAGCGCCGGGGACGAGGATCGCAAAGAGGAACCAGGCGAGGCCGAAGGTCACGACGCCGAGCACGAGGATCGCAAAGCCCAGCAGCAGCACGAAGCCTGCGATCATCACGATGTCGATGAGATAGGCCACGAGCCGCCGCCCGAGCACGCCGTCGGTGGCGAGCGCGTCGTAGCTGGGATAGATGGTCGGATCGGTATTCATGGTCGCCTTCTGCCTGTCTTCTCGTCGAATCGCCGTTCTCACGGCCCCGTCTGCGTCAGCCCGCGCGGATCGATCCGCTGCGGCTCGTAGCCCTCGGCCCGCAAGGACGTGAAGATTTCCGTCGTATGGGCTGCATCCCGCGTCTCGATGGTCAGATCGACGGTCACGCCCTTGGCCGGAACATCCAGATAGAGACGACCATGCGAAACTTCCAGTATGTTGGCCCCCAGTTCCCCGAGACGGCTCGCCACGCGACCGAGCAAGCCCGGGCGATCGTTCGAATAGATGCGAAAGGCCACGATCCGCTCGTCGCGCTCCAGTTCGCGCACCATGACCGAGGCTAGGATGCGCGCATCGATGTTCCCGCCGCAGATGACGACGCCGACGCGCTTGCCGGCAAACAGCTCCGGCTGCTTGAGCATCGCCGCGATCCCCGCCGCCCCCGCGCCCTCCGCCATGGTGCGCTGGAGCGTGGCGCAGGCATTCACCGCGCGCTCGATGATGTCCTCCTCGACGAGGATGATCTGCGAGACGAGATCGCGCACGATGGGGAGCGTCAGCGAGCCGGGGTTCTTGACGGCGATGCCCTCGGCCAGCGTCGCCCCGCCGATCGGGCGGTTCTCGCCCTTGATGATGTTGAAGAACGCCGGATAGAGCGCTGCCTCGACGCCGATGATTTCGATGTCCGGCGAGAGCGCCCTCGCCGCCACCGCCATGCCCGAGATCAGCCCGCCGCCGCCGATGGGTACGACGAGTATTTCGAGATCCGGGCGCGCAGCCAGCATCTCGAGCGCGATGGTCCCCTGGCCCGCGATCACGAGCGGGTCGTCGTACGGATGGATCATTGTGAGCCCCTCGGCAGCCGCCATCTCGCGCGCCCGCGCTTCGGATTCCGACAGCGTCTCCCCGTGCAGCACGATCCGCGCCCCCTGCGCCCGGGTGTTCTCGACCTTCACCAGCGGAGTGCCCTCCGGCATCACGATGGTGGCGGGGATCGCGAGGCGGCGCGCGTGATATGCGACGGCCTGGGCGTGATTGCCCGCCGACATGGCGACGACGCCGACCCGGCGCTCCTCGGCGGTCAGGGATGCGAGCTTGTTGGCTGCCCCGCGCTCCTTGAACGCGCCCGTCGGCTGCATGTTCTCGAGCTTGAGATAGACCTCCGCGCCGGTGAGTTCGGAAAGGCGCGGCGAGTGGAGCATCGGGCTCTCGATGATCGAACTGGTAATCGTCGCGGCGGCACGGCGGATGTCGCCGATGTCGATGGCGTGTGGCGAGGCTTGGGAAGACTGCGTGTTCACTGTGATGCACCGTTGCGAGACGCGCGGAGTGCATCACGAGTGGGAGGGGGAAGGAAAGCGAAAATGTCGCAGCCGCGCCTCTGCACGGTCGAATTCAGCCCCGGTTTCCCGGATCGGCCTCGAAGGCTTCGGGCGTGCGCAGCCAGAAGCGTTTCATGAGATGCACGGAAGCACCCGATACCGGGCCCGTCTCCGTGACTAGCGTTTCGAGATCGGGCTCGATCTGCGAGCGGGGGATCGCCGAAAAGCCGCAGACGACGAAGCGCCGCCGCAGAGCTCCGCGCTCGACGACGACGCTGTAATCGATCCGGACTTCGCGCGCGCCGGATCCCGGTGCGATTCGCGTGACGTGAAGCTCCGCGCCCTCCGCGTTCAGTGCGGGAAGGGTCATCCGGCACATCGTGGCCATGTCGTCGTCGACCGTCCGACCGCAGGCAGCGAGCGCGAGGAATGCGCCCGCGAATGCGAGAACGGCAATGCGCGGCGGGCGCAAGGCTCTAGTGACCCGAGGGAGCCTGCCCCTGCGGAGTTTGACCCTGGGACCCCGCATTCGCCTTCGGTCCGCCCTTGGAGACGCCGACCATGGCCGGGCGCAGCACGCGCTCGCCGATGACGTATCCTTCCTGCATGACCTGGACGACCGAGCCGCTCGGGAGATCGGGGTTCGGGATCTCGAACATGGCCTGGTGCAGGTTGGGGTCGAACTTCTCCCCCTCCGGGCTCAGCTTCTTCACCCCGTGGCGCTCCAGCGACTTCTGCAGGTCGCGCTCGGTGAGTTCGATCCCCTCGATCAGCGCCTTCAGCGCACTGTCCATGTTCGCCTTGGCCTCCTCCGGCACGCTGTCCAGCGCGCGGTGGATGTTGTCGGCGACGGTGAGCATGTCGCGGGCGAAGGCGGTCACGGCGTAGGCGCGGGCGTCCGCCACCTCGCGCTGCGTGCGGCGACGGAGATTTTCCATGTCGGCGAGCGTGCGCAGGAGCTTGTCCTTGAGATCCGCCCGCTCCGCCTCAAGGGCGACGAGGGCCGCGTGCACGGCGGCCGCCTCGCTGTCGTCTGCCGGCGGCGTGAAGTCCGCAGCCGTCTGTCCGGGAACGGCGAAGCTCTCCGGCGTCTGCGCATCGGGGGATTGCTGGGGATTGCGGGCCTCGCTTGCGGCCTGCTGTGCGTCGTCGTTCTGTCTGGAAGCGTCGGTCATGGCACTCTTGCGTTGTCGTGTTTCGAGACGTTGGCCCTGATATCAGGGCAAAGCCGCTTCAAATCAAGCGCTGCGCTGCACGGGAGGCGGCGATCGCGTGCCGCGCGTCTCTTTCTGCTCGGCGCGAATCACCTCCTGGAGCGCTCGGCGGATCGCGTTCTGGCGCGCCGTCTGGGTGATCTTGCCGCCCGTCAGATCTGTCACGTAGAACACGTCGACGACTTTTTCGCCGAAGGTCGCGATATGCGCCGAGGCGATGTTCAGGTTGAGCTTGCCGAGCGCCGTCGTCAGATCGTAGAGCAGCCCCGGCCTGTCGAGGGCCGTGATCTCGAGCACGGTGAGGCGGTTCGACAGCGCGTTGTCGATGACGATTTCCGGCACCACGACGAAGGGCTTCATGCGCTCCTTCGGCTGGCGGCGGCCATCGACGAGATCGGCGATCTTGACCTCGCCCTTCAGCGCCCGCTCGATCGAGGTCGCGACCCGCTCGCCCCGGCGCAACTCGTCCTCATCCTGATCGAAGGCGCGCGAGAGGAAGATCGTGTCGAGCGCCATGCCGTCGGCGGTCGTGAAGATCTGCGCATCGACGATGTTGCCGCCGGCAGCCGCGCATGCCCCCGTGATGATTGCGAGCAGGCGCGGGTGATCGGGCGAGAGCACCGTGATTTCGGTGACGCCGCGGAACCTGTCCGTTTCGACCGATGTGGCAACCGACTTCCCCGCATCCTCGACGGAGCGCATGAACTGTGCATGCTTGATGCGGTAGCGCAGATCGACCTTGAGCCAGTAGGCGGGATAGTGGCGGGCGATATAGGCCTCGAACTGCTCTTCCGGCCATTCCGACAGCTCTGCACGCAGCATCGCCTGCGAGAGGCGGATGCGCTCGGGGCGCGCGATGTCCGCATCGCCCCCGCCGAGCACGACCTCGGTCTCATAGTAGAGCGTGCGCAGCAACTCGCCCTTCCACCCCGTCCAGACCCCCGGCCCGACGGCGGCGATGTCGGCGACGGTCAGGAGCAGCAGCAGCTTCAGGCGCTCCATCGTCTGCACGACCTGCGCGAAGCTCTCGATGGTGCGCGGATCGGAGAGATCCCGGCTCTGGGCGATCGTGGACATCAGGAGATGATGCTCAACCAGCCAGGCGACGGTGTCGGTTTCGGCGCGGGTGAGGCCGAAGCGGGGGCCGAGCTTGCGGGCGATGCGCGCGCCGACGACGGAGTGATCCTCCGGCCGGCCCTTGGCGATGTCGTGCAGGAAGAGCGCCACGTAGAGCGCACGACGGTGGCTGATGGTGTGGATGATCTTGTCCGACAGCGGGTGAGCGTTCCCCAGTCTCCCGGATTCGAGATCGGCGAGGCGGCCGATGGAGCGGATCAGGTGCTCGTCCACGGTGTAGTGATGATACATGTTGAACTGCATCATCGCCACGATGCGCCCGAATTCCGGCACGAAGCGCCCGAGCACCCCCGTCTCGTTCATCCGGCGCAGCACGCTTTCCGGCTTGTTCTTCGAGCTCAGGATTTCGAGGAAGAGCTTGTTCGCCCGCTCGTCGCGGCGCAGCGTGGGCGTGATCAGCTTGAGGGAACGGGTGGCGAGGCGGCTCGCGTCCGGGTGGATCGCGATGTCGTGCTTGTCGGCCTGCCAGAACAGCGCGATGAGGTTGACCGGGTCGCGCTCGAACACTTCGTCGTCCTTGACCGTCAGACGATTGTTCTCGATGACGAAATCGCCCACGCGCTTGCGCGGAGTAGCGCGCCGGAAGCTTCCGATGAAACGGTCGAGCATCGGGATGTGCTTGGCCTGGCGCGCCTCCATCGCCGCGCAGACGATGGCCGTCAGATCGCCGACATCCTTGGCGATCAGGAAGTACGACTTCATGAAGCGCTCGACGGCCGAAAGCCCGCCGCGATCGGAGTATTCCAGCCGCCCGGCCATCACCCGCTGCAGGTCGAAGGTCAGCCGCTCCTCGGCGCGGCCGGTGGCGAAGTGCAGATGGCAGCGCACGCGCCACAGGAATTCCTCGCAGCGCGAGAACAGCCGGAATTCCTGGGCGGTGAACAGCCCGGCCCGCACGAGGTCCTTCGCGTCGCGCACCTGGTAGACGTATTTGCCGATCCAGAACAGCGTGTTGAGATCGCGCAGCCCGCCCTTGCCGTCCTTGACGTTGGGCTCGACGAGATAGCGCGAGGCGCCGGCGCGGGCGACGCGCAGGTCGCGCTCTTTGAGCTTGGCCTCGACGAATTCCGCCGCGGTTCCCTGGACGATCTCCCGGTCGTAGCGGCTCTGCAGCTCCGCGTAGAGCGTGTCGTCGCCGCACAGATGGCGGGTCTCGAGCAGCGCGGTGCGGATGGTGACGTCGCCCCGCGCCTCGCGTACGCAGTCATCCACGGAGCGAGTGGCGTGGCCGACCTTCAGCTTGAGATCCCACAGCACATAGAGCATCGCCTCGACAGTGCTCTCCCCCCAGGCCGTCTGCTTGTAGGGGAGCAGGAAGAGCAGATCGACGTCGGAGCCCGGCGCCAGCGTCCCGCGCCCGTAGCCGCCGGTGGCGACGATGGCGAGACGCTCGGAGGTCGAGGGGTTGTCCACCGGATAGAGATAGAGACGCACGGCCGCATGGATCGTGCAGATGACATCGTCCATCAACCGGGAGAGAAAGCGCGCGCAAGCGAGCCCGTCGCGCTCCGCGATCAGCCGGCGTTCGGCTTCGGCACGCCCCTCGTCCAGAGCGACCAGCAGGTCCGGCACCAGCCGGGCGCGCAGTTCGGCGGGAGCGTCGAAGCGCTTTTTTCGCGCTTCGAGCGCGATCGATTCGAGGAGGGAGGTGAGGCGCGGCGAGGTCATGGGGGCATGTTCTAGCAGTTTCGCCGCAACTCGGAACTGGTTTTTCGGAACGGTTTCGCTTGAGACCGTCCGAGCGAGGGGCTATCAGATCCACGAGCACCAATGCGGAGCGTTTCATGCCCACGGCCCATCTCGAAGATCGCGGCGTCATCAAGGTTTCCGGCCCCGAGGCGGGGGCCTTCCTCGACGGGCTCGTGACCTGCGACATCGACCGGGTGACGCAGGAGATGGCGCGCTTCGGGGCGTTGCTGACGCCGCAGGGCAAGATCCTGTTCGACTTCATCGTCTTCAGGACGAGCGATGATACCGGCGACGCCTTCTTCCTGGACTGCCGCAAGGCGTTCACGCAGGATCTCGCCAAGCGCCTCGGCTTCTACAAGCTGCGCGCCAAGGTGACGGTGGAGGATCTCTCGGAGACGCTCGCCGTCATCGCTGGATGGGAGGGCGAGCCGCCGGCATCCGAGGCCGGTCTCGTCAGTCCCGATCCGCGCCTCCCGGCGCTCGGCTGGCGGGCGATCGTGGCGGCGTCCGATGTCGGCGAATTCGCCGATGCGCAGGCGGAGGCCTATCACGCGCACCGCATTGCGACGGGCGTGCCCGAGGGCGGGACGGATTATCTCTTCGCCCAAGCCTTCCCGCACGAAGCGCTGATGGACCAGCTGTCCGGCGTCGATTTCGACAAGGGCTGCTATGTGGGGCAGGAGGTGGTCTCGCGCATGCAGCATCGCGGCACCGCCCGCACGCGCATCGTGCCCGCCGCGTATTCCGGCGATCTCGTCCCCGAACTGGGGGCGGACGTGACGGCGGGGGAGCGCACGATCGGGCAGAGCGGATCATCCGCCAACGGCCGCGGCCTCGTCATGATCAGGCTCGACCGTGCAGCCGACGCCATCGAGGCGGGGGAGCCCCTGCGGGCGGGCGGGATCGACTTTGCACTTATCCAGCCGGAATGGCTGCGTTTCACGATTCCGGGCATCGACAAGAACCCGGCGCAGCGTTAACAAGGCATTGATGATTTTAGCGGCATTGTACGCTTTGTCCTCAGTAGCGTAGATACAGGATCGAAATGTCAGCTCTCATCCCGTCAGAATCAGGTCTCCGGCGCGGCGTACTCGCCGCGGCGACGTTGATCGGCGCGCTCGCCGCACCACATGCCGCCAGCTCCCAGACGATTTTCTCCGGCGACTGGACGATGACGATCGGAGCGCAGGGGCAGGTGCTGCCGCAGTTCGAGGGTTCCAGCAATTACCGCGTCCGTCCGATGCCGATCTTCGCGATCCGGCGCACCGATTCGCTCGCCCGCTTCAAGGCGCCGGATGACGGCCTTCGCCTTGGCATCATCGATGTCGAGAACGTCCGCATCGGCCCGGTCGCCCGCCTCAAGAGCAGGCGTTCGGAGAGCGATTCGTCGGCCCTGCGCGGCCTCGGCAATGTGGGTTACGCGCTCGAACTCGGCCTCTTCGCCGAAATCTGGGCGACGCAGAATTTCCGCCTCAGCGGCGAACTTCGCCATGGGGTCGGTGGGCACAAGGGGATCGTCGCCGATCTCGGCATCGATTTCGTCGTGCGCCCCGAATCGCAATGGACCCTGTCCGCCGGCCCGCGCATGGCCTGGTCGAACAGCTCCTACATGCAGACCTATTTCGGCGTCACGCCGGTGCAGTCCGCGCGCTCGGGGCTTCCCGTTTATCGCCCCGATGGCGGCGTCCGTTCGCTCGGCTTCATCGGCTCGGCGAACTATCAGGTCACGCCGGATTGGTCGCTCCAGGCCTTCGCCCGCTACGATCGCCTCGTGGGCGATGCGCGCAATTCGCCGATCGTGCGCGGCAGCGGCGGTTCCGCAAACCAGTTTTCGGCCGGCCTGGGCGTCTCGTATTCGTTCGGCATCAAGGTGCCGTGAGGCCGGGCAGAGTGAGCGGGTTTGATGGGTTTGGACGATTCGCTCATCGCACATCCCGATGGTCGCTCACGCTGCTGGTGGCCGGGGGTCGATCCGCTCTACGTCGCCTATCATGACGAGGAATGGGGCGTTCCCGAATTCGACGACCGCGCGCTCTTCGAGAAGCTGATTCTCGACGGCTTCCAGGCGGGCCTCTCCTGGATCACCATCCTGCGCAAGCGCGATTCGTTTCGCGCCGCCTTCGCGGGCTTCGACCCTGAAGCAATCGTCCGATTCGACGCGGCGAAGGTCGAATCACTCATGGGCGATGCGGGGATCGTGCGAAACCGCGCCAAGATCCTCGCGACGATCAGCGGGGCGCGGGCCTGGCTCGCGATCCAGGAGCAGCAGGGTTTTTCGCGCTACCTCTGGGATTTCATCGACGGGCGGCCGCTGCAGCCGAACATCACCAAGCGAAGCGACGTGCCGACGGAGACCGAGGTCTCGCGCGCCATGTCGAAGGCGTTGAAGGCGCAGGGTTTCGGCTTCTGCGGGCCGACCATCGTCTACGCCTTCATGCAGGCCGTCGGCATGACGAACGACCACCTCACAGGCTGCTTCCGCCACGCCGAATGCGCTGAGATAGGAGCCCGGCTGTGACGCGTCCGAAAGACCCGCCCCGCGCGTGGCAGCGGATGCTGTCTGGTCGGCGGCTCGATCTTCTGGACCCCTCGCCCATCGATGTCGAACTCGAGGACATCGCCCACGGCCTCGCCCGCGTGCCGCGCTGGAACGGGCAGACGGTGGGAGACTATATCTTCTCCGTGGCCCAGCACTCGCTGCTGGTGGAGGCCGTGGCGGGGGAGCTCTGCGCCGATCTCACCCGCTCGGAGCGGCTCTCGATCCTGCTGCACGATGCGCCGGAATACGTCATCGGCGACATGATCTCGCCCTTCAAGGCGGTGATCGGTGACATCTACAAGGATGTCGAGGCGAGGCTTCTGGCGGCGATCAGGCTGCATTTCGGTTTGTCGGCCAAGCCCACGCGTGCGCTCACGACGCTGACCAAGCGCGCCGACCAGATCGCGGCGCATCACGAGGCGGTGACGCTGGCGGGATTTTCGCTCGATGAAGCCGCGAAGTTCTTCGGCAAGCCGCAGCCGCTCACGCCCAAATCAGCGGATCTGCTGAAGCCC
>Ga0208490_100554_pt1 | contig 21716 bp, 13 predicted proteins | sample SubbioAug_CSWold_FD_184818 | JGI IMG/M metagenome (GOLD analysis project Ga0208490, IMG submission 184818) | Serpentinite rock and fluid subsurface biosphere microbial communities from McLaughlin Reserve, California, USA - CR11Aug_CSWold (SPAdes) | ecosystem: Environmental > Terrestrial > Deep...
GAACTGCGCGTGCACAGCAGTTGCGGCGAGAACACCGACGAGGCCGTGTTCGTCTGCCTCGACGACGAGGCCCTCGACGACGACGGCGGCGTGCTGGTCCTGCGCGACAGTGCCGGCGCCGAGGTGGCGCGCTTCGCCTACGGTTCGGCGTCCTGACGGCGTCGGGCCCGGACCGGCGCGACGCAGCGCCTCGCGAGGGATGATGGACCGTACGGATGTCTTCAGCCCGGTCGCCGAGTTGTACGAGGCGATCACCCTGATCGCCAACGACTCGACCGACGTCGAGCCGGCGCTTCGCGGGGGCCTGACCGCCGTCTGCGAGGCGGTCGGCTGGCCCGTCGGCCACGCCTTCGTGGCCGTCGACGGCCGGCTCGAGACCACCGACGAGTGGCACGTCGCCGATCCGCAACGCTACGCACCCTTCGTCGCCGCGACCCGTTCGGTCTCGTTGCCGCTCGACGCCGAGCCGGGCCCGCTGCGACGGACGGTGCTCGACGGCACACCGGCCTGGATCGCCGACGTCACCGACGACCCGCACTTCCAGCGGGCGTCGGCGGCCACGGCCGTCGGGCTGCGCGGTGCGCTGGCCTTCCCGGTCGTGATCGGCACCGAGGTGGTCGCCGTCGTGGAGTTCTTCTCCACCGACTCGGCCGCCCCCGGCCGCGGCCTGCTCGACGCCATGCGCTACGTCGGCATCCAACTCGGTCGGGTCTTCGAACGCCGTCGCGTCCGTGAGCTGGAGCGGCGGACCATGGAGGCCGAACGCCACTACCTGCGCATCGCCGCCCACGAGCTGCGCGGACCCCTCGCGACCCTGGCGGCCAGCCTGCAACTGCTCGGGGACGGCGACGGCCTCGAGGCGGACGACGCCAGGCTCGTGCTCGCGCACGCCGCCGCGGGCGTGCGCCGTCTGGGCACGATCGCGAACAACTTCCTCGTCGAGGCGCGCCTGCACGGTGGCGCGATCCACCCGCGCCTGCGCAGCGTGGCGGTGCATGAGGTCGTCGAGGAGGCCGTGCTGGACCTGCCAACGGCGAACGGCGAGGTCGAGGTTCGTTGCGACGGTGACCTGCTGGTGCTCGCCGACACGTTCCTGCTGCAGCAGGTGTTGAGCAACCTGCTCGGCAACGCCTGCCGCTACGGCCGGCCGCCCGTGGTCGTCGATGCGTCGGGCGACGGTGCGACGGTGCGGATCGTGGTGTCCGACGAAGGGCCGGGTGTGCCGCCCGATTTCGTCCCGCGGCTGTTCGAGCGGTTCTCCCGCGTGTCCGACGACACCAGGGGGTCGGGCGTCGGCCTCGAGGTGGTGCAGGAGTTGACCCGACTGCAGGCCGGCACCGTCCGCTACGAGTCCGGCCCGTCCGGCGGTGCCCGGTTCGTCATCGAGATGCCGGCGGGGCCGCCGGGCTGAACTCCGCGCGTCGACGCGGTGGCTGCGCATCGTCGGCGGGCCGCGATGGGGGGCGGCCCCGTGACCTTTCGCGCGCAGACTGCGCCGTCGGGTCGGTCGTGCGACCAAGTCGTTCACCTCGGCGGCCTGCGTGCCGACAGCCTGGGGAGACGCCCGATCTGTCCGATCTGGCGATCGAGCCCCTGCACGGTCGTGCCACCGAGGATTCTCACGTGTCCAAGCGCAGCCCCATGCCCGCGTTGTTGTCGCTGCTCGTGGTCGCCTCCATGGCCGTCGCCGGCCCCGCCACGTCGGCCCTCGCGGCCCCCGTCCCGGTCGCGCCGGCTGCGGCCGCGCCGGCTCCGGCGGCGTCCGACGAGGCTGATGGCGCCGAAACCGTCCCCGGCCGGCTCGTCGTCGCGTGGGAGCGCGGTGCGACCGCAGATGCCAAACAGCAGTTGCGGGTCCGGCACGGTCTGCGCACCGTCGAGGTCGTCGAGTCGCTCGGCGTCGAGGTCCTCAGCCTGCCCGCCCGCGCCGTGGACGTGGTCATGGCGGCGATGAGCCGCGAGTCGGCCGTTGCCTACGCCGAACCCGACTACGTCGTCGAGGCCGAGACCAACGACCCCGGATTCGGCCACCTGTGGGGGCTGCACAACACCGGCCAGGCCGGCGGGGTGGCCGACGTGGACGTCGACGCCCCGAAGGCCTGGGCCCACAGCCGCGGCCAGGACGTGATCGTCGCGGTGGTGGACACCGGCATCGACATCACCCACCCGGACCTCGCCGACAACATCTGGGTGAACGTCGCCGAGCGTGACGGCGAGGCGGGTGTCGACAGCGACGGCAACGGCTACGTCGACGACCTCAACGGCTGGGACTTCCTCAACCACGACAACACCGTGTTCGACGACCCCGTCGCGGACGCGCACGGCACCCACGTGGCGGGCACCATCGGCGCCGTCGGCGACAACGGCCTCGGCATCGTCGGCCTCGCCCCCCACGTCAGGATCATGCCGCTGAAGTTCCTCGGTCCCGACGGGACCGGTAGCAGCATCAAGGCGGCCGAGGCCATCACCTATGCGGCCGCCAACGGCGCGACCGTCATCAACGCGTCGTTCGGTGGGGGCGGTGGCGAGACCCTGCGCACTGCCATCCGAAACGCCACCAGCGCCGTGGTGGTCGCCTCGGCGGGCAACAACAACCTCGACATCGACGTCCACCCGAGCTTCCCGGCCTCATGGGCACGCGACAGCTACGACATGCCCAACGTCATCTCGGTCGCGTCGATCGACCGGACGGGGGCCCGGTCGGGGTTCTCCAACTTCGGTGTGCAGTCGGTCGACCTGGCCGCACCGGGGACCAACATCTACTCGACCACTCCGGGGGGCGCCTACGCGTGGTACTCGGGTACCTCCATGGCGGCGCCGCACGTGTCCGGCGCGGCCGCGCTGGTGGCATCGTCGGCGGGGGGAACGCTGAGCGGTGCACAACTGGTCGCGGCGTTGAAGGCGGGCGCACAGCCCCTGCCGTCGATGGCCGGCGTCACGACGACCGGCGGGTTGCTCAACGCCCACGTCGCGCTGCTGCCCCATGTCGCGCCGGCGGCGCCGAGCGGCGTGGCCGCGACCCCGGGCGACGGGCACGCCACGGTGCAGTGGACGGCCGGTGTCGGCGGCGGCACGGCCCTCTCGTACACCGTCACGGTCGACCCGGCCACCGGGGTCACCGGCGGTGCTTCCCGGACCGCGACCGGTGGCGCGACCTCCCTGCTCTTCGGCGGCCTCACCAACGGCGTCGCGTACCGCTTCACCGTGACGGCGGCCAACCACGGCGGGACCAGCGCGGCTTCCGACCCGTCGGCTCCCGTCACGCCCACGGCGCCGGCCCCGGCGCCTGCCCCTGCGCCTGCTCCGGTCCCCGCGCCGGCGCCTGCTCCGGCGCCTGCGCCTGCTCCCGAGCCTGCGCCTGCTCCCGAACCGGCTCCCGAGCCGACGCCGTCCGAGCCCGTCGCCGCGCCCTACGACGGCATCGGCTCGCGCTCGCTGGCCTGGGCCTGCCCGATCGTGCCGGCCTCGACGTTCGCCGACGTCCCCGCGACCTCGCCCCACGCCGCCGGCGTCGGATGCGCCACGTCATGGCAGGTGTTCAGCGGTGCGACCAGCGGGGCGTTCCAGCCCGGCTCCCAGCTCAGCCGCGGCCAGCTCGCCTCCGTCCTCGCCCGCGGCATCGAACAGGCCACGGGGCAGCAGTTGCCCGCGGGTCGCGACCGATTCCGCGACGCCGACGGCTCCGTGCACAAGGCGGCGATCGACAAGCTGGCGGAACTCGGCATCGTCAGCGGTGTCAGCCACGACCGCTACGCACCCGGCGCCCCGGTCACCCGTGCCCAGTTCGCCGCCATGCTGGCGCGGACCTACCGCGAGCTCGCGGGCGAGCTGCCGGTCGGCCGCGACCAGTTCCGCGACGACGACGGCAGCAGTCACGAGGCGGCGATCAACTCACTCGCCGCGATCGGCGTCGTGGCCGGCACCGGCCCGGGCATCTACTCGCCCGGCACCGTGCTCAACCGCGGCCAGGCGGCCACGATGGTCGCCCGCCTGCTCGATGCCCTGGTCGAGGCCGGCGCGGTCGCCCCACGGTAGGTCGTTCGGGCCCATACGGTCGCCAGCGCGCGGCGTGCGGCAACCGCCCGAAATCGGTGGGCGAGCCCCCGCACGGCGGAATTGGTCCGGTAACGATTCGATCTGCGATCACGTCGCGCATCGTAACGGAGCACATACGAGGCGTGACCAGGCGCCCGCGGCGCGCGGCCTGAACGGCGCGAATCTGGGGCTTGCCTGAAGTTCTGGCTAGCCCGAATTGGCCCCCGACGTTGCCACGACGGGCCGGACATCCGCGGCCGGTTTCTGGGCGCGCGGGAGTCGACCCCTGGCCGAACGTATGGTGTTCGAAGGTCGCCTCGTGGGGCACACAGGTGACCGGCGCGGGGGCCGTCTGCCCGTCGCGGGGCCGTCGACTTGGCCATCGCTGTGCCGGAAAAGCGAGGCAGCACGATGACATCGAATCTTGGGGGGACGGGGGCGGCGCAGACCGTCGAGCGGACGTCAGCACCGGTGGGACCGCGGGTTGCGCTCGCCTTCGCGACCGCCGCGGCGCTGGTGTTGGCCATGCTGGTGCCGACCACAGCCGCGGCGCTCGAGGACGGGCGGCGTGCGGCGTTCGCAGAAGGCTTCGAGACGGGGACCGACACCTGGGTCTCCGGTGGTGACTACGGCACGATCACACGGGTCACGTCGGGCACCGGTGCCGTCGTCTCCGCGTCCGGTGCTGCGCACGCGGTGGTGCGCGAGTCGCAGCCCGGTAGCGGGCCCTACAGCCGCTTGGGCGGCTACCGCGACACGTGGGTCGGGACGTGGGGCACGTCGCTGTCGATCCACCTCGACCCGGCGTGGGCCTCCGGCGCGGGCTTCGACTACTCGGTCGCAGCCTCCGACAGCGACGGCCTCCACCGTCGTGACTTCATCTTCCACGTCACCAGTGACGAGGGCGTGTTGCACATCGACGCGAGCAACAACTCCGACACCGGCGGGGCGCCGAAGCCGGTCGCGTCGATGTCCGACGCTTCCCGCACCGTCGAGGACGCCGGTTGGTATCGGTTCGACCACGTCTTCCGTGATCAGGACGGCAAGCTGGCGGTCGACCTCGTCGTGACCCCGGTCGCCGGCGGCGACGCGGTGTTCTCGACGACGCGAACCACCGAACTGGACGACATCGCTGCCGTGGGTGGCAACCGCTACGCCTGGTTCACCCTCATCGAGGTCATCGACGGACTCGCGATCGACGACCACGTCCGTTGGGTCACCGAGGGCGGCCTGGACGCAGTCAACGGCGCCGCCACCACCACGACGATGATGGAGCTCATCCGCACGCACCGCGAGGTGCTTGGTCTCGACGCTGCCTCGCTTGCCCGCCACGACGCGCTGCCCCTCGGACAGGGCCGCCAGCAGGCCGTGGCCGCCGCCCTGGTCGGAGCCAAGCTCCTGGTCGGCGGCTCGTACACCACGCTGGCCCAGGTCCGCGAGGTGTTCGATTTCGCCGCAGCCGAGGAACACACCAAGTTCGAACTGATCAACGCCATCGACCAGGCGACGGCTGTCGCCGAGATCGCCGAGGGTCTCTCGACCCACGCGGGGCCGCTGGCCGCGATGCGCCGGCACTCGGTGCAGACGTTCCGCGACGCCGGCCTGACCGCCCAGGCGAACGAACTCGAGTCGAACAACTACGCCCGCATGGTCTTCCGGCTGGCGGATGCCAGCCCGTCGCTGGTCACCACGGTGGCCGAGGGGCTGCTGGCGGCACGTGGATCCGGCAAGTTCCTCGGCGTCGTGCAGATCGCCGACGCGGCGATGGCGCTGCCCGTCATGCAGCCGGTGCAGGTGCTGCGTGGCGGAGACGTCGTCGCCGGGCACGGCAGCATCCAGTCGGCCGTGTCCGCGGCAGTGGCCGGGGACGCCATCACCGTCGCGGCAGGCACCTATCTGGAGAACGTCCGGGTCGATCACGTCGACGGTGTCACCATCCGGGCCGCCACAGATGAGCGGCCGCGGATCGTCGGGGTCGACGGCAACAGCCGGCGGCGGGTCGTCGACATCGGCGCCAGCGACGTGGCGTTCCTCGGGTTCGAGATCTCGGGACCGTCGAACTATGTCGGAATCGCGATCCCCGGCACGAACGCCACGATCGTCGGCAACGTGATCAGCGACGTCGTCACCGGCATCCAGACCAACACCCCGAGCGATCGTGAAGGTGGCAACACCATCACCGGCAACGTCATCGACGGCACGTCGGTCGGCATCAGTCTGCAGAACCGCGGCAGTACCGTGACGGACAATGACGTCGTCGGTGCGACGCTCGAGGCCGTCGCGTCGAGCGCATCCGGCAACACCATCACCGGCAACCGCTTCTCGGTCGCCGGTGCGGGCAAGCTGGCCGTGGCGTACGCCGGGGCCACGCTCGACGTCGCCCGCAACTGGTGGGGTTCGAACGCCCGGCCGAGCGACGCGCTGCTCAGCGGCGATGTCGTGGTGTCGCCGTGGTGCACCACCTCGTCGTGCGTCGCGGTCACCGACGGCACCCCGCCGCCGGTGATCGCGCCGCCGGTGACGCCGGATGCGCCACCGGCCCCGCCGGTGATCGTGCCCCCGAGGCCGACGACGCCTGCGAAGCCGATCACGACGCCTCCGGGTCAGTCGATCGCGCAGCCCCCCGGCCAGGGCGGGGCGTTCATCGGCGGGCAACCGGTGCAGACCAGCACCCAGCAGGTGCCGACGCCGCCCCCGGCGTCGCAGCGCACCCAGCAGGACGTCCAGCAGATCCAGCATGCGATCAGCCAGGTGGTCGGCAACGTCACCGGCAAGCTGCCCGCGAACACGCCGCCGCCGGTCACCGTCGAGAACACCGGTGACGGCGCGGTGGTCAACGGTCTGCTTGCCGGTTCCGACGGCGCGCCCAAGTCGGTGCCGGCGGAGAACGTCGTGTCGGTCTCGGCCGGCAACGCCGGTCTGATCGTGGCCGGTGCCGATGGCAACGGCGATCCGACGACCCTGGCTGACAACGGTGCGCCGAAGACGACCCAGGGTGGTTCGGTCGGCACGGTCGCGGTCGGATTCACCCCCGGCTCGCCGGGTCAGGTCGTGCTGTTCTCCGACCCGGTCGTGCTCGGCGAGTTCACCACCGACGCGGATGGCGCCTTCAAGGGCCAGGTCACGGTGCCCGACTGGGTCCCTGCCGGCGACCACACACTGGTCGTGGCCGGTGACGGCCCCGACGGCGAGGTGACCCTGATGCTGGGCATCACCGTCGAGGGTGATGCGCCGTTCACCGACGTCGCAGCCGAGGCGACCCACGCCGTGGCCATCGCCCGTCTGAAGTCGCTGGGCATCACCCAGGGCTACGCGGACGGCAGCTACGACCCCGCCGGCGACATCGTCCGTGGGCAGATGGCTGCGTTCCTGGCTCGCGCGCTCGACCTCGACACCGACGTGGAGACCGATCTGGTCGACGCGGTCGGCACCCACGGCGGTGCGATCGCCGCGGTCGTCGCGGCCGGGGTCGCAAACGGCTACGGCGACGGCACGTTCCGTCCCGGTGGCACGGTCACCCGTGGCCAGATGGCGACGTTCCTTGCGAACGCCGCAGGCCTGGACTCGGTGGCCGAGGGTGCGCTGTCCGATGTCGCCGGTGCACACGCCGGTGCGATCAACGCCGTGGTCGCAGCAGGGCTCGCCAGCGGCCACACCGACGGCACGTTCCGGCCGTCGGTCCCGGTAACCCGGGCGCAGATGGCGACGTTCGTGGTCAGCCTCGTCGACCACCTCGGCGACTGACACGAACGCAGCAACAACCGCCCCCGGTCGCTGACGCGGCCGGGGGCGGTCGGCGTCTCAACTGGCGGCGTAGACGTCGAAGCTGTCGATCAGGTGCGCCACCCCGGGCACGAGGTCGTCCGGCCAGGTCGGCGAGCCGTTGCGGATCGCCCGCAGCACGCCTTCGCGGGTCGGCAGACCCCGCGGGAGTTCGAGCTGCGCGTCGGTGATCAGTTGGATGCCGTCGGGCAGGTCACCGAACGAGGCCGCGTCCATCCCGGGCGGCAGCTCGGGATCGAACAGGATCACCGTGGTCTCGTCGGCCTCCGCGAGCTGCGCCAGCAACCGCTCGGGTCGCACCACCGCCAGGCCCTGGTCGGTGTAGAGCGCGTCGGTCGCCTCGGCCAGCGCGGCGGCCATGCGGGTCCGCATGATCCGCCGGCCCGGGATCTTGCCGTCGTAGGCGTCGAGCGGGACCACGACCGTGCGGGTCGGCTGCCAGCGCTGCTGCACGGCGGCGACCCTCACGAGATGCCCGACGTGCGGTGGGTCCATGCGTCCGAAGTAGAGGAACTGCACCTGGAAATCCCCGATGGGTCGACGTCGGCGGTGCGCGGCGGCCGTCGGCCGCCCCTGCCACCCATCCATCGGCAGCCGGCGCCGCCAGCCACAGACCATTCCGCCAAACCCTCCCGACGGACTAGGGAAACGTGCGCGCACTGGCCATGACGGACGGCAGCCGACGATCGAGACAGTTGCGAGACACCTCGCTGCCAGGGTGGACCGTGGACGCCCCTGGCCCGGTCCCGTGCCTGCCGGGGCGCCCACACCCGCGCTCCCGCACGCCGACTCGCCGAGGCCCGCCGACTTGTCCGCCCCCGCCCAACCCTCCGTCCCCCCCGCCACCACCCGAACAACAGGCCGCCAGTTGTGGCTGATGGGCGCCTCACGCCCGATCGTCGCGGCGGTGGGCATCATGGTGCTGCTGTTGGCCGCCTGGGCGGTCGCGTTCGCGGTCGGCGGCTCCCGGACCGCCGCCCCGCATGCGTTCTACCTGCCGATCGTGCTGGCCGCGGTCCTGCTGCGGGCGTCGGGAGGGGCGACCACGGGCCTGGCCGCCGCGCTGCTCGCCGGCCCGCTCCTACCGTTCGACAGCGCGACCTGGCAGATGCAGCCGACCTCGAACTGGCTGTTGCGTGGATTCTTCTTCGTCCTGATCGGCACGGTGGTCGGGCTGCTCGTCGACATGCTGCGCGGTGCCTACGAGTCGGCGCTCGAGGAGCGTTTCGCGCAGGAGTTGCGCCTGTCGCGGGGCCCCACGGTGCACGCCACCGCCTACCACGACTGGCAGGTGCGCGACCTGCTCGACCGTCATCACTTCGAGGCCGTGTTCCAGCCGATCTATGCCCTGACCGACGGACGGCTGCTGGCCGTCGAAGCGCTGACCCGGTTCTCGATCGACCCGCCCGAGACCCCAGACGTCTGGTTCGCCCGCGCGACCGAACTCGGCCTCGGCCGCGACCTCGAGATCGCCGTGATGCAGGTCGCGGTCGCCGAGGCCGACCGCGAAGGACTGCCCCCGCATGTGTCGCTCAGCCTCAACTGCTCGCCCGACACCCTGGCCGACGTGCGCCTCGTCGAGATGCTGGCCAGCACCGACCGCGCGATCGTGTTCGAGATCACCGAACACGCCATCGTCGAGGACTACCACGACCTCGACGCGGCGATGGCGGCGCTGCGCAGACATGGCGCCACGTTCGCCGTCGACGACGCCGGCGCCGGGTTCGCCAGCCTGCGCCACATCGTCCGGCTCGCCCCCGAGATCATCAAGCTCGACATGTCGTTGACGCAGAACCTGCGTCACGACCCGGTCCGGAGCAAGCTGGCCGATTGCCTGATCCGGTTCGCCCACGGCACCGGCATCCAGCTCTACGCCGAGGGCATCGAGCACCACGCCGACCTGACCACCTGGCGCGAACTGGGTGCCAACGGCGCGCAGGGCTACCACCTCGGCCGCCCCGGACCGCTACCGGTCCCACTGCACTGCCGCGTCGTCGTCGAGGAGGCGGCGGCCGCCCCCCGCGCCGGGTCGTACCTGCCGTAACCTGTCAGCCCGCTCGTCACGTGGGGTTGTCATGGCTGCGCTGGAGGTGCTGCTGTTCGGCGGCTTCCAGTTGCGCGCCGACGGCGAGCCGCTCGCGCCGATCCCGTCCCGCGCGGCCCGTTCGCTACTGGCCCGCCTGGTCCTCGACCGCGGGGTCCGCCACTCGCGTGAACGCCTGGCGGCGCAGTTCTGGCCCGACCTGCCGCCCGCGCGCGCCCGTCGTCGCCTCAGCCACACCCTGTGGCAGATCCAGGACGCCCTCGGCGAGCTGCCCGGCGGCTGGGACCACCTGCAGGCCAGCGCCGACGCCATCACCGTCGCCCGCGACGCGCCCTGCTGGGTCGACGTCGAGGAGTTCGAGCGGCGCCTCGACCGTGTCCGCGCCACCGCCGGTACGCAACCCCGGCGGGTCGCCGACCTCGACGAGCTCGAGCAGGCCGTCGAGCTCTACCGCGGCGACTTCCTCGCCGGCCACCACGAGGAATGGGTCGAGCTCGAACAGCAACGGCTCGGCCAGCGCTACCTCGACGCCCTGTCCGCCCTGATCGGCCTGACCCGCGCCACCGGCGCCTACGCCGAGGCACTGGTCTACGCCCGTCGGCTCACCCACCACGATCCGCTGCGCGAGGACGCCCACCGCGAGGTGATGCGGCTGTGCACCCTGCTCGGGCGGGCCAGCGACGCGCTGCGCCAGTACGAGCGCTGCCGCGAGGTGTTGGCCGAGGAACTGGGCACCGAACCGGCCGCTGCCACCCAGCAGCTCTACCGCCGCATCCAGCAGTCGCGGCATCGCACCCTGGCCGACCCGGCCGCCCCGGTCGACGAGCCGCGCTTCCCGGCCCGGTTGCCGCTGGCCGGGCGCGACCGCGAGCGGGCCGACGGGGTCGCGGTCCTCGAGGACGCGCTGGCCGGTCGCGGCGGGCTGGTCCTGGTCGAGGCCGACCCCGGGCACGGCAAGTCGCGGCTGCTGGCCGAGCTGGTCGACGACGGCCTGTGGCGTGGGTTCCGGGTGCTGCAGGCGACCTGCCGCGGTCCCGAGGTCGCCGGCCCCTACAGCGCGATCCGTCAACTGCTCGAGCCGGCCCTGACCTCGCTGCGGGTCGAGCAACTGCGGCACCGGATCGAGCCGGTGTGGCTGGGCGTGGTCGCCCAGGTGCTGCCCCCGGTCGCGGCCGCGCTGCCCCCCGCACAACGGCCCGTCCCCGCCGTCCGCCACGACGAGGCCGGACAACGGCTGCGCCACGCCCTGGTCCGAACCATCACGGCGTTGGCCGGACTCGACCCGCTCCTGCTGGTCCTCGACGACCTGCAGTGGATCGACCAAGCGTCGCTGGCCGTCCTGGGCGACGTCGCCGCCGAGGCGTCCGCCCATGGCCTCGCCCTGCTGCTCGGCTACCGCGGCGACGACGCCCGCGAACGCCGCGAGGTGTGGGACGCCGTCCGCGACCTCGACCGCCGAATCCGGCCGACCCGGATCGTGCTCGGTCCGCTGGACGTGGCGGCCGTCGCCGACATCGTGCGCGCCGCCGGCGGCCCGCGGGGCAGCGAGTTCGAACTGGCCGGGCGGCTGCACCGCGAGACCGGCGGGAACCCGCTGTTCGTGGTCGAGACCCTGCGCAGCCTCGCCGACGCCCACGGCGAAGGTGACGCCTGGCTCGACGAGGACGGCGACGTCGGTGCGCTGCCGTTGCCGGCGACCATCCGCGACCTCGTGCTCGACCGGCTCGAGGGGCTGTCCGCGGAGGAACGCACCGTGGTCGACGTCGCCGCGGTCGGCGGCGACGGCACCGACCTCGACATCCTGGCGGCGGCCAGCGACCTGCCCCGCGTCGCGGTCGTCGATGCCGCCGACCTGCTGGTGCGGCGCGCGCTGCTGACCGAACGTGCCGGCGGGTTCGGCCTGCACCACGACCAGATCCGCCGGGTGGTACTCGACGACCTGGCCGCACCGGCGCTGCGTGCCATGCACCGCCGCGTCGGCGACGCCCTCGAACAGTTCCGGCCCGACGCGGTCGACCGTCTCGCCCACCACTTCGTCGCGGCCGACGACCCGCGCCGCGCCGCCCACTACCTGCGTGCCGCCGGGCGGGCGGCGGCGGCCCTGCACGCCTATGCCGCGGCCGCCGACTACCTCGACCGGGCCATCGCCGAGCAGCGGCGGCGGCCCGCCAGCGTGGCCGCCCGGTTCGAACTGCTCGGCGAACTCGCCGACGTCCTGGCGGTCACCGGTGACCAGGACCGCCACCGCCAGGTCGTCACCGAACTGGCCGAGCTCGCGGTCGGCTCGCCCGTGCGCGAGGTCGAGGCGCTGCGTCGGCGCGCCCTGCTCGTCGGCCAGCTCGGCGACCACGAGCGCGCCCGCGCCGACGCCGACCGGGCCGTCGAGCTCGCCGCCGACCTCGGTGACGAACTGCTGCTCGCCGAGGCATGGTTCGTCCTCGCCCGCGTGCTCGCCTGGAGCGGCGAACGGCGCCGCGCCGTGCCACTGTTCGTCCGGGCCGTGCGCACCGCCGGGCTGCCGGTCGGGACCACGCTCGAGATCCGGGCCACCCTGGCGTCGGTCCTGCGCGAGCTGCGTCGCTACCGCGAGGCCACCGTCGAACTCGACGCCGCCCTGACGCTGGCCCGCGCCCACGACGAGCTGCGCGAGGAGGCCCACGCCCTGGGTGTGCTCGGCACCGTGCGGATGGAGACCGGGCGGGCCGGCGAGGCGACCGAGCTGTACGGCCAGGCGATCGAACGCTGCCGCACGATCGGGTTCCGCCGTGGGGAGGGCATCAACCTGGTCAACCGCGGCAACGTCCACTACGTGCGGCTGCACCTGTCGGCCGCGTTGGCCGACTACGAGGCCGCCGCGACGACGTTCGCGCAGCTGGGCGACCGTCGCGGCGAGGCAGCCGTGCGGCTCAACCTCGGCGTGGTCGCCCACACCGTGCTCGGCGCCGACGAACGGGCCGAAGGCGAACTGCGTGCCGCCCTCGACTGGTTCGCGTCGGTGGGGGACGTGAGCTTCGAGGCGGCCGCCCGCGAGGCGTTGGCCGGCGTCGCCCTGCGCGCCGGCGATCTCCGCGCGGCGCGGACCGAGGTCGACGCCGCGTTGGGGTTGTCCGGCATCACCGACGATGCGCGTGGTCACGTCGAACTGCTCGCGCGCACGGCCGAGTTGGCCCTGGCGGCGGGCGCGACGGCCGAGGCCGACGCGACGCTGCGACATGCCCTCGATCTCGCCGGTGAGCACGACCTCGCCGACCTGCTCCCCGGGCTCCACGCGCTCTCGGCCCGGCGTCACCTCGCCGCCGGGGACGAAGCAGCCGCGTTGGCCGCCTCCTCGACCGCGATCGAGGCCCTGCACGACGGGGTCGAGCGGTCGTGGCTGGTCCGGCTGGTCCACCACGAGGCGCTGGCCGCCGGTGGTCATGCCGACGAGGCGCTGAGGGTCGCGGCCGACGCGGCCGCGGAACTCGGTGCGCTGCTGGCCGGGTTGTCGCCCGAGGACCGTGCCAGCGCCGAAGCGATCCCCGAGCACCAACGCATCCTGACGGCGGCCGCCCGGGTCATGCCACGAAGGGCCCGGCTGCTGGTGGCCTCCGGCGCGGCACCGCTCGGCCGGCCGCTGCGTGCCGCCGAGATGGTCGAGGTCGAGGTCGAGTTGGCGCCCGGTCCCGACGCGCCCGTCGACCCGGTCGAGCGGCGCCGCTGGCTGCTCGCACGCGTCGCCGACGACATCGCCGCCCAGGGCGGGGCGGCCACGACCGCCGACCTCGCCCGGGTCCTGGCCGTCAGCGAGGCGACCGTCCGGCGCGACCTGCTCGCCCTGCGCGAGTCCGGGCACGCCGTGGCCACCCGCGGACGTCGCGCGGGCTGACGCCGGTCGGCCGCTCGTGCGCGGCTGAGCGGCAGGTCGCCCGGTCGGCCGCCCGCGACGCAGACAATCCAGAGACAGGCGTTGGTGAACCTGTCGTGGTCACTCCCGACCACGACCAGAGGTTCCACCCCATGTCGCGTCTCAAGGCCCGTCTGACCACCCTGTCGATCATGACTGCCATGGCGATGCTCGCCGCCAGCCCGGCCTTCGCCGGCATCCGCAACCTGGGGTCCTAGACCGTCGTCGCGCGGGGCGGTGCGGCAGGCTCTCCGCCCAGGCCTGCCGTGCCCCGCCCCACGAGGCGCCCCCGATCCGCGCGGGCACCGAAACGGACATCGGTGGCAAGCCGGCCATGGCTGGTTATGCTGCCCGAACCGCCCTGATAGCAGGGGGTACGGGGACGTTCGACGGCAAGGGGCCAGCGGCATGAGCAACATCCAGGCGGAATCCACCTCGCCGGAACACAACGGTGAGGGCGGCCACGACGACGCGGTCGACGAGGCCCGGCACGACGTGCAGCCCGGCGGCTTCGAGGTGTACGAGGGCGAGCAGGACGGCCCCGCCGACCACCCCCACTTCCGCGTGATGCTGCGCGGCTACGACCGCGAGGGCGTGGACAACCACGTCGCCTACCTCAACGCCGAGATCGACCGTCTGCAGGCCGCCATCGCCATGCGCGAGCGCACGTTGGCCGACATGCCCGCCCCCGAGCGACTGCACGACCTCGACGACGACGACCTGCTGCGCGTGGCCAGCACCGAGGTCGCCGACCTGATCAAGACCTCGAAGGGGCGTGCCGCCAAGATCCTCGGTGAGGCGGACCGTCAGGCCGCCGGCATGCGCTCCCAGGCCGCCGCCGACAGCGAGGCTCTCAAGGCGGCCACCGAGGCCGAGCGCAACCGCATCCTCGAAGAGGCCGAGAGCGTGCGCAGTTCGGCTGCCGCCCTGCGCGCCGAGGCCCGCACCAACGCCTCGCGCATGGTCGAGGAGGCCGAGGCCGCCGCCACCAGCCTGCGCGACGAGGCCCAGGCCGACGCCGACGCCGCCCGCGCCGCCGCGGACTCCGAGGCCGAGGCGACCCGCGCCGCCGCCAACGAGGCCGCCGCCAACATCGACGCCCGCGCCCAGCAGCGTCTGGCCGAGGCCAACCGCACCGCCGAGATGGTGGTCGAGGAAGCGCGCGAGAAGGCCCGCGAACTCATCGAGGAGGCCCGCCGTCGCGTCGAGGCGCTGGCGCACACCTACGACGAGCACCGCGCCAAGTTGCTCGGCGACCTGTCCAAGCAGCGCGAGGCGACCCACGACGTGCTCGAGCAGTTGGTCCGGGCACGCCAGGAGTTCACCGGCGCCTACCACGCCGTCAGTGCGCAGATGGACCAGGCGCTGACGGCGTTGACCGGCCCGGTGCAGCACGCCCAGAACTTCGTCGAGCAGGTCACGCAGGCCATGAGCCACAGCGTGCAGCCGAGCCAGCCCATGCCCGAGCCGCCGCCGAACCGGCCGACGCCGCAGGCCGTCGTCGAGCCCGACCTGGCTGCCGAGCTGGAGCGCGACCCCGACCTCGCGGCCGACGACGACGACGACGGGTCGGACGTCGAGTCGCCGCGGATGGACGGCTGACCAGCGATTCGGCTGTTTAGATCCGCCCCCCGGCAGCCGACGTAACGGATGGTCCAGTGGGAGTTGGTGCCATTCCGAACGGGCGTCGCCGTGCCGAGATCGCACCTGCCGTGCCCCGCATCACGTCCGGCCGACCGCCGACGCTGGCGGGCCGCGCACTGCTGGTCGCGGTGACGCTGCGGCCGGCGTTCAGTTGGGCGGCGGTCGTGGTGATGCTGGCGGCGCAGTGGCTCGTGAACGCGCTGCTCGCGGGTGCCGGCGTGATCGTCCCGCACGGCTACTACGTCCCGGTGCTGTTCGTGGCGGGCCGGTTCGGTCATCTCTCGGCGCTCGTCGTCGCCGTGGTGGCAGGTGCGCTGGCCGGCCCGTTCACCTACCAGGAGCTGGCGACGGCCACGCCCCAGTCGATCGCGGAGTGGGTGACCCGCACCGCCTTCTTCGTGGTCATCGGGCAGGGCGTGGCGTTCCTGGCCAGGCACGCGCGACCCGGTCTGCAGGCCGCTGCCGCACTCGCGGTCGCCGAACGCGAACTCCTCGCGGGCCTGGCCGGTGGGGAGTTGCGCGTCGAGTACCAACCCGTGCTGGACCTGCCCACCGGTCGCCTGTACGGCTTCGAGGCACTCGTACGGTGGGAGCATCCGGACGGTCTGCGCGGGCCGGACGAGTTCCTGCCGGTCGCCGAGGCGACCGGCCACATGCGCGAGATCGGTGACGTCGTGTTCGCCGAGGCCTGCACGCAGGCCGAGCGGTGGCGTCGTGCAGCGATCGCGGCCGGCCGCGTACCGCCGACCGTGGCGGTGAACCTCGCCGCGGAGTGCGTGACCTCGGACGACCTGGTCCCACGCGTCGAACGCGCACTGCACACGTCGGGCCTGCCGCCGGAGTTGCTGTGTGTCGAGGTGACCGAAGGCGACGTCGTCGCCGACCTCGAGGGCAGCTGTGCCCGGCTGCGCGAGTTGCGTCGCCGCGGGATCCACGTCGCGATCGACGACTTCGGGGCCGGGCAGGCGTCGTTGTCCTACCTGCACCGGCTGCCGGCGAACGTGCTCAAGCTCGACCGCAGCTTCGTCGCCGAACTGCAGGTCCGCGACGGCGACGCCCGCCCGATCGTGGAAGGTGTCCTGGGTCTGGCCAAGCGCCTGCGGATGCCGGTCGTCGCCGAAGGGATCGAGTGCGAGGCAGCACGCATCCAACTGGCGGAGATGGGGTGCCTGTTCGGGCAGGGCTACCACCTCGGACATCCCGTTCGCGCCGACGAACTCGACCCGGCCTGGGTCGAACAGCTCCCACTTCCCGGCGAGCCGAGGCCGACGGTGACGGCCGACCGGCTGCCGGGCCACTGGTAGCGTCGCCGGCCCGCGGCGCCGGTCGGCGTCGCCCCGCCGGTCGCACCTCGGAACACCATGGGCCTGAAGTCGCGCTACGTCGATGCCACCCGCAGCCTGCGGGAGGCGGCCCGCGCCGTCGGGGTCCTCGACACGCTCGAGTCGTCGTCGCTGCCCCAGGCCCGCTACCTGCGCAGCCTGTTCTCGATCTACGACGCCGAGGACCTCGCCACGCTCGACCTGCCCTGGTGGAGCTACCGCGCCATCCGCGCCGTCGACCGCTTCCTCGAGATGCGGCCCGGCGCCCGCGTGTTCGAGTTCGGTTCCGGCGCCAGCACGCCGTGGCTGGCGCGCCGGGCCGGCAGCGTCCACACCGTCGAGCACGACACCGGCTTCATCGACGTCGTGCGTCGCATCCTGGACGGCTTCGACAACGTCGAACTCCACGTCGTCGAGGCGGTGCCGGCCGACGACGTCGCCGGGCCGACGGTCCGCTCCGAGCGCGAGGGCCACGACCACCTCGACTTCTCCGACTACGTCGCCACGATCGACCGGGTCGGTGGGCCGTTCGACCTGATCGTGGTCGACGGCCGCGCCCGGGTCGAGTGCCTGCGACGGTCGCTGCCCCACCTCGCCGCCGACGGCGCGATCGTGTTCGACGACGTCGAACGCAAGCGCTACGCGCCGGCGCTGTCGATGCCGGGCACCCGCGCGCACGTGCTGCGTGGCGTCACGCCCTCGCTGCCGTTCCCGACCTCGACCGCGATCCTGCGGCCCGTGAACCCGGCCCGCTCGACGTGAAACGCTGGCGCGACCTGCTGCGCGTCGCGCTGGTCGCCGTCGCGTTCGCGCTGGGCGCCTTCGCGGTCGCGCGCGACCTCGACGGGTTCGTCGCGGCGGTGCGCAGCATCGGCTTCGGTCGTGCGTTCGCCGGCTTCGCACTGGTGGTGGTCGGCCTGCTGGTCAGCGGTGAGGTGTGGCGCGCCTGTGTCGCGGCGACGGCAGGGCGGCTGTCGTCGCCGGCGGGGCGGCGGGTGTTCTTCGTCACCCAGTTGGGCAAGTACCTGCCCGGGGCGGTGTGGCCGGTGCTGGCCCAGATCGAGGCGGCACGCCGCCACGGCCTGATCGCCTCACGGATGGCGATCGGGTCACTGCTGTTCCTCGCGCTGCACCTGCTGACCGGCCTGCTGGTCGCGGCCGGGCTGTTGCCGTGGGCGTCGACCGACCTGTTGGCCCGCTACCCGTGGGTGTTCGCGCTGGTGCCGGTGATGGCGCTGGGCCTGGCGCCGCCGGTGCTCGGCCGGGCCGTCACGTTCGGGCTGCGGCTGCTGCGCAGACCACCCTTGCCCACCCCGTTGACGCTGGGCGACATCGCGCTGCCGTCCGGGCTGCTGCTGGTCACCTGGTCCTTCTACGGTGCCGGTGCCGCCGTGGTCGCCGCACCGCTGCAGACCGATGGCGGAAGTTGGCCGTTGTTCGCGGCGGTGACCGGCGGGTTCGCGTTGGCCTGGGCGGTCGGCGTGCTGTTCCTGCCCGCACCGGCGGGGGTCGGTGCCCGCGAGGTGGTACTCGTCCTCGCGTTGGCACCGATGGTCGGCACCACCTCGGCGACCTCGATCGCGATCGTGCTGCGCGTGATCCACACCGCCGGCGACCTCGCCCTCGCCCTCGTCAGCCGGTTGGGTCGTCCAGCGCCCGAGCCGCAACCTGCGAACGAAAGCGGGTGAGTTGGTCGATCACGTCACCGTGGAGGATTGCAACCACGCGATCGTCGTCGACCATCAGATGCTCTCGCGGGCCATCGCAGCAAGCAGTTCTTCGTCGAGCTGTCGTGCATGGTGCATGAAGTCCACGTACAGCTTGAAGATGTGGGTCTCGAAGCGGACACGTTCTGGACGGTCATGCCCGGTGAGAACGACGCGTTCCTGCACGATGCGGCCCGCGAGGCGAAGCGGCGCCTCGTCCAGATCGACGAGGTCGACGGCGCGTGGCAGGCTGGCTTCGATCCCGGCGCCGAGGCGGAGGGCGGGGTCGAAGCGATCGTCCGCAGTCAGCGACGGCTCGAATTGGACGGCGATGTCGACATCGCCGTCGGCCGGGTGTCGCCACGGGCGGCGGAGCCGAACAGGTACGCGAAGGCGACGGGCTCGTCGTCGAGCACCGCCCGGATGCGTTCGGCGAGACCGTTGTCGTCCATGACCCCACGGTAGCGAGGACGGGGAGGGAACCGGGGGCTCAGGTGTCGAGCGGGCCCACTGGTTCGGCGCGGGCGACGACGTGGCGCAGCGGGTCCTCGTCGGCGACCTGGCGGTGGACGAGCAGTTCGGCCAGCAGGCCGACGCTGGCCAACTGCACCGCGACGACCAGCAGCAGCGCGCCGAGCAGCAGCAGCGGTCGTCCGCCGATGGCCTGGTCGGTGAGGAACCACACCCCGGTGAGGTAGAGCAGGATCGCCAGCCCGACGACGCCGAGGACGAGGCCGAGCCCGCCGAACAGGTGGGCAGGCCGCCGGTTGTAACGGGTCAGGGTCACCACGGTCAGCAGGTCGAGGCCGCCGCGGGCGTAGCGCTCGAGACCGAACTTCGAGCGGCCGTGCTGACGCGGGCGGTGGTTGACCGGTTGTTCGACGACCAGGAAGCCCTGGGCGTGGCTGATGGCGGCGAGGTAGCGGTGCATCTCGCCGTACAGCGGCGTCGAGGTGAACACCTCGCGCCGGCCGGCCTTCAGCCCGCAGTTGTGGTCGTGCAGCTTCAGCCCGGTCGTCAGGCTCGTGACCGCGTTGAACAGCTTCGAGGGCAGTCGCTTGCCGAGCGGATCGCGACGCTCGACCTTGTGGCCGGCGACGAGGTCGGCGCCGGACTCGAGTCGTTCGAGCATCCCGGGTACCTCGGCGGGATCGTCCTGCAGGTCCGCGTCCATCGTGACCACGTAGCGGCCGCGGGATGCCTCGAGGCCGGCGGCCAGGGCGGCGGACTTGCCGAAGTTACGGCGCATCCTCAGGCCACGGACCCGGGGGTCGGCGAGGGCGAGCCGTTCGATCTCGTCCCACGAGCCGTCGACGCTGCCGTCGTCGATGACCACGACCTCCCAGCGCCAGACGGCGTCACGGCCGGGAACGGCGGTGTCCATCGCGGCGGTGACCTCGGCGACCAGTTGCGCCAGCGAGTCGACCTCGTCCTTGGCCGGGACCAGGATCGACACCTCGGGATCGAGGTGGAGGTCGTCGGCCGCCGGCACGGCGGTGGGTGGGTGGGGCAGGGCCTCGGCCACGCGCGATCCTCGGCTCGATGGGGGCGTCGGCGGGTCAGGGGACAGGCTATCCGTGGCCGTGGAGCGGACGGGGGCATGGCTACGCTGCGCGCGTCCACGGCGACGAACCGATCGACGACGGGTAGGCGATGGTCAGCACGGACGCCGGTCGTGGCGTGACGTCGTTGCCGACGCGCCGGTGGACGGTGCTGGTGCTGACCGCCGGGCTGACGTTCCTGCTGCGGTTCGCGTTGGCCGGCAAGGAGTCCTACTGGCTCGACGAGCTGTACGCCGTCTACCTCTACGTGGTACAGCCGGGCAGCCTGCCGGCGGCGGTGTCGTCGCTGGCGGAGACCTCGATCCACCCGCCGCTGTACCAGGGGCTGCTCTACGTCTGGGTGGCGCTGTTCGGCGACGGCGAGGCGGCGACGCGCACGCTGTCCAACGTGGCGGTGACGGTGGCGGTGATCGCGCTGCACCGCGCGGTGGTGCGGCTGCACGGCTGGCGCACCGCGAACACGGTGGCGGTGCTGTTCTCGATCTCCTACATCGTGACCTACTACGGGTTGGAGACCCGCTCGTACGGGCTGACGTTGGGCCTGGCGACCGTCGCGTCCTATCTGCTCGTGCGGTGCCTCGAGCCGCTGCTCGGGGTCGTCGGAAGCGCTTCCGCGGAAGCGGTCGTCGCGGGGCGGCGGTGGGCGGTACCGACCCGGGAGTTGGTGTGGCTGTCGGTCGTGCAACTGCTGGTGCTGTTCGTCCACTACTACAACCTGTTCTTCTGGGGCGCCCAGGCCGCCTTCATGGTGCTGTTCGTGCTGTGGCGTGCACCGCGTCGGCGATGGGCCGAGGCCGGCCGGGTGCTGGCCGCCCTGGTGCTGCAGTTGGTGGTGTTCGCGTTGGTGTGGGGGCGGGTGACGCTGGCGTCGTTCGAGACCTACCAGGGCGACTACGCGGTCGAGCAGGGCGTGAGCAACACGCCGGCTGCGATGCTGTCCGACCTGGTCCGGCCCAGCTTCCGCACCGGGCTGCCCGCGACGGTGCTGGTCGGGGCCGCCATCGCTGCCGTCGCGGTGGGATGGTGGTGGCGACGCAGCGCGGCACGCTCGGGCGACGTGGACGCCGACGTCGCCGCGGTGGCGGAGCGGGCCAACCGCCGGCTCGGGTTCGGCCTGGCCTACTGGACGACGATGACGCTCGGGCCGCTGGCGCTGGCCTTCCTCGCGTTCGTGGTGCTGCAGCAGGAACGCTTCTTCGACCGCTACCTGATCTTCGTGCTGCCCGGTGTCGCCGTGCTGCTGGTCCTGGCGGTACGCGAGTTGCTCGCCATCGCGTCGGCCCGGCTGGCCACGCGTGACGCGAGGTGGCGGCTGCCCGATCCGGCCCACCTCGCCCTGGTGGTGCTGCTGCCGGTCGTGCTGCCCGGGTTCGTCGACGCGGCCCGCTACGAGAAGGTGGACTGGCGCGGTGTCGCGGCCGACGTGGTCGCGGTCGTCGAGTCGGACCCCGACAAGTCGTATTTCGTCTACGAGACGTCGTCGCGGACGACACCGGTCATCGACTACTACTTCGAGCGGATGGGCTCGGACGTCCGTGTCGACGCGACGATGCGTCGCATCGAGGAACGCAACGCCCAGTACCCGTTCGAGACCGACGAGCGCATCGCCGAGCACGACTACGTCCTGGTGATCTTCACCCACCACCTCGTCGGGCAGTATCCGACCACGCTGCCACGCCTCGAGGAGCGGTTCGAGGTCCACCACCGCCAGGTCGACGACACCGGTCGCGGCTACAT
>Ga0208490_100555_pt1 | contig 21674 bp, 17 predicted proteins | sample SubbioAug_CSWold_FD_184818 | JGI IMG/M metagenome (GOLD analysis project Ga0208490, IMG submission 184818) | Serpentinite rock and fluid subsurface biosphere microbial communities from McLaughlin Reserve, California, USA - CR11Aug_CSWold (SPAdes) | ecosystem: Environmental > Terrestrial > Deep...
TCATGAGCATTTAAAGTCTTGCGACTTGGATTCCGAAGAACCCGTTTTCGCAATCGCCTTCAAACGCCCACGCTTATCGGCTGTATATTTTTAATGATCTACCAGACTCAACAGCACTTGCTGCTTTTATCTGCTTGCCTAGCTGCGATCAGCTGAGCCTTGTATTATGACACGGTTTTGAGTGTCTGGTCAAAATATTTTAGGGTTTCCACTAATTTTTCAGACCTCTTCGGTGATCTTGCATTCGGCGTTTTATGCGCCTTGCTGCGATCAGCGAAGCCTTGCAGTATACAACGGATTTTTCGATTTTGTCAAAGCGGCTCGAAGTTTCTGATTTTTCGTCGCACTGCCAAGACCGAGGGTCGTTGAACACAGGGGCGAGATCTTATCCAGACCGAAACGCTTGCGCAAGCACTTTTTCAGATCTGGGCCTTGTGCCCGCACGCTGGTTTTGCGCAGTCCTTCCCAGACGTACTCCGTGCCGATTCCGGGTGCCTTCAAGCAAGCATGTCTGACTTCCGGGAGCCACTGGGATAATCGCGGCTACTCCACTCAGACACTTACATGGCTCTCATCACCCTGCAGGATGCCCAACTGGCCTTTGGCCACGTTGCGCTGCTCGACCACACCGACTTTTCACTAGAAGCCCAAGAGCGGGTGGGCCTGATCGGCCGCAACGGCACCGGCAAGTCTTCCATGCTGAAGATACTGGCCGGACTTGAGAAGCCCGACGACGGCTTGCTGCAGGTACAGACGGGCCTGCGCATCGCCTATGTGCCGCAGGAGCCCATTCTGGATCTGGGCAGCAGCGTGTTTGAGGCTGCCAGCGTCGGCCTGGCCGATGCCAGGGCTGCACGCGACCTGTACCTGAGCGGTGCGGACGGCCTCGACCTGGATGCGCTGCAGAACCGCATTGAAGCACTGGATGCGTGGAACTGGGAGCAGCGCGTCGAGGAAACGCTGCATCGCCTGCATCTGGAGGGCGATGTGAAGGTCGGCGCCCTCTCGGGCGGCAACAAGAAGCGCGTGGCCTTGGCGCAGGCGCTGGTGAGTCGCCCCGACGTGCTGCTGCTGGACGAACCCACCAACCATCTGGACCTGGACAGCATCACCTGGCTGGAAGATCTGTTGCTGGAATACAAGGGCAGCGTGGTGACCATCAGCCACGACCGGGCGTTTCTGGACCGTGTGGCCACACGCATGATCGAGCTGGACCGCGGGCGCTTGCTCAGCTACCCCGGTAACTTCGCCCAGTACCAGTTACTGAAGGAAGAGCAGATGGCGCAGGAGGCGGTGATCGCCGCCCGTGCGGACAAGCTGCTGGCGCAGGAGGAAGTGTGGATCCGCAAAGGCGTGGAGGCGCGCCGCACGCGTGCACAGGGCCGCATCACCCGTCTGGAAGCGCTGCGGGCGCAGCGGGCGCAGCGCCGCGACGCGTTGGGCAGCGTGAAACTGGAAGTGGCCAGCGGGTCGGCCAGCGGAAAGATCGTGGCCGAGTTGGAAAAGGTCACCAAGTCGTTCCCGACCGCCGATGGCGGACTGCGCACGGTGATCCGCGACTTCACCGGAACGGTGCTGCGTGGCGACAAGATCGGCCTGATCGGCCCGAACGGCGCCGGCAAGACGACGCTGCTGAAGATCATCCTCGGCGAACTGGCGCCCGACAGTGGCACTGTGCGCCTGGGCAGCAAGCAGAACGTGGCTTACTTTGACCAGATGCGCGACCAGATCGATCTGGACGCTACGCTGGAAGATTTCATCAGCCCCGGCAGCGAGTGGATCGAGATCGGCAACAAGCGCACCCATGTGAAGAGCTACCTGAGCGACTTCCTGTTTTCGCCCGCGCGTGCCAACGCACCGGTGCGCACGCTCTCCGGTGGCGAGCGCAACCGGCTGCTGCTGGCGCGCCTGTTTGCCCGCCCGGCGAATGTGCTGGTGCTGGACGAACCCACCAACGACCTGGACATCGACACGCTGGAGCTGCTGGAAGATTTGCTGCAGCAGTACGAAGGCACGGTGTTTCTGGTCAGCCACGACCGGCGCTTCCTGGACAACGTGGTGACGAGCACCATCGTGTCCGAAGGCGAAGGCCGCTGGCGCGAGTATGTGGGTGACGTGCAGGACTGGATGACGCAGTCGGCACGGGCGCAAGCGATCCAGCGTGGGCGCGACGCAGCCCAGCCTGTGCCCGCCGGCAAGGCACCCACCCCCGCCGCGGGGAATGCCCCGACACCCTTCAGCGCCCCGGTGGTGAAGAAGAAGCTCAGCTACAAGGAGCAGCGCGAGTTTGACGCCCTGCCCGACCGCATCGCGGCACTGGAAACCGAGCAGGCGACGATCCAGGCCGGACTGCAGGATGGTCAGCTGTACAACAGCGACCCGGCGCGGGCAGCTCAACTTGGCGCACGACTTGCCGATATCGAACAAGAATGGCTCAAGGCCATGGAGCGGTGGGAAATGCTGGGCGGCAGCTGACCTATGCCTGCGTGCCTGCCCATCGCTGAACCACTCCAACACCCATGACGCCAGACCGCCTCGCCCAGGACCTGCAGCGCTCGCTGAACGAGTTGCGTGTGGAGCGGGAGCGAACGCAGCGCCTGCTCGCCGAGTTGGATCGCCAGAATGCCGAGCTGGATCGGCTGCGCAGTTCGGTTCACCGTGAATCGAACAGCCGGCTGCTGGCGGAAGAAGCTCTCGACGAAACCCGCGATCGCCTGCAGCTGGCGGTGGACGCTGCCGGCCTGGCGCTCTGGGACTGGCAGCTACCCGCCGACCAGGTGTTCCTGACCGCGCGCTGGGGCGAGCTGATCGGCGATATCGCCATGGACGGATTCTGGGCTGTGGACGATCTGCTGGCGCGCGTTCACCCCGACGACCTACCCACCCTGCAATCCGTGCAGACCGCGTTGCAGCACGGAAGCACGCAGCGCGCTGTGTTGCAGCACCGCGTGAAAACCGCCGATGGCTGGATCTGGGTCGAGACGCACGGCATGGTGGCCGAGCACGACCACCGCGGCAAGCCACTGCGCCTGATGGGCACGCTGGCCGACATTGGCGAGCGCAAGCGCATGGAGCAGGACAGCGAGCGCGCCCGCGAGCTGGCCGAACAGGCAAGCCGCGCGAAAAGCGAATTCCTTGCCAACGTCAGCCACGAAGTCCGCACGCCACTGAACGCGCTGATGGGTCTCACGCGCATGCTGATGGACTCGCCACTGAACGCCGAGCAGGCCAGCTGGCTGGAACTGATGGACAGCTCGGCGCACGCCTTGCTGGCGTTGCTCAACGACATCCTGGACCTCTCGCGCATCGAAGCCGGCAAACTGGAGGTGGAAGACGTGCGCTTCAACCTGCGGCGCACCATCGAAGAGGCCGTGGGCCCTTACGCGGAGCAGGCCCGCCGCAAGCCCGTTGGCTGCCAACTCGAACTCGACCCGGCCCTGCCCCATGCCGTGCGCGGCGATCCCGGTCGCCTGCGTCAGGTGCTGGGCAACCTGTTGTCCAACGCGCTGAAGTTCACGCCACGCGGGGGGCGCATCGTGGTCAAAGCCCAGATGCTGCCAGCCCAGGGCTCGCAGCGGGCCCGCCTGCGTCTGCAGGTACAGGACAGCGGCGTGGGCATCGCCCAAAAGCACCAGGCGGGCATTTTTGACGCCTTCACGCAGGCCGATGCATCCACGGCTCGGCGCTACGGCGGCAGCGGACTGGGTTTGGCCATCTGCTCCCGGCTGGCGCGCCTGATGGGTGGCGAGATCACGCTCAACAGCGAGCTGGGCCAGGGCAGCACCTTCACCTTGTTGTTGCCCTTGCGGGCCGCCGCAGCCGAGGGCGAGGCCGGTCCGATGACGGCGCCCGCCGAGCTCAGCGAGATCGCGCAGGCGGGCCCGCGCTACGCCGGACTGGTGGTGCTGTTGGCAGAAGACAACGCCGTCAATGAACTGATGATGCGCCAGCTGCTGCTGCGCCTGGGCTGCACCGTGCGGGTCGCCACGGGCGGGGCGCAGGCGGTGGCACAGTGGGAGCAAGGTGGCATCGATCTGGTGCTGATGGACGTGCAGATGCCCGGCATGAGCGGTCTGGACGCGACGCAGAAGATCCGCGAGATCGAGGCCCGACGCCGACTGCCGCGCACGCCCATCGTTGCGGTCACGGCCAACGCCATGCGCGGCGACCATGAGCTGTGCCTGCAAGCTGGCATGGATGGCTACACGCCGAAGCCGGTGAGTCCTCAGGCGCTGATGCACGAGATAGACCGCGCGCTGCAGCGCGCCGCGATGCACCCCCAGGGTGATGAGCGCAGAGCGCCGGCGCCGGCGCCCGAGAAGCCCGCACCGCGTGCGGCCGCCCAGGCCGAATCGCTGGACCTGGACAAGCTCAGGCGCCGACTGGATGGTGACGAGTCCACGCTGAGACAGCTGGCCCAGGCCTTGCACGATGACATGGGGCGCCGCCTGAGCGCCATGCAGCAGGCCCTGGCGACGCGAGACACCGCCTCGGCCGTGGCCCATGCCCACGGCCTCAAGGGTTCGCTGGGCAGCATGACCGCCGAGCGCGGTGCGCGACTGGCCAAGGGGCTGGAGTTGGCCGCTCGGTCGGGCGAGTGGAGCCTGTTCGAACGCGCCCTGCCGCTGATGCAGACCGAGGTGCGCCAGATCAACACCCGCCTGGCCGGGCTGCTGACAAGCGATGAGTACAGCGGGCCAGGCGTGGCCCCACCCAGTGCCGGCACATGAACACCCCATGCAAGGGTGAGGACATCACGACCCGCGTGCACCCGCAAGGCGGCTGAACACCTGCCAGAATGCCGCGTCCTGCGTGGTGGCAAAGTTGATGCGCATGAGCGTGCTGGGGGCGCGCGCGGCATGGAACAGCGCACCAGGCGCGATCAGGATGCCCTCGTCCAGCATGCGCTGAGCCAGCGCCTCGGTGTCCACGCCGGTGTCGACCCAGCCAAACAAACCCGAAGGCGCGGCCACGAAGCGGCAGCCCGCCGCCTGCGCGAGATGGACGCTGCGTCCGCGCGCGGCGTCGAGCCGGGTGCGGATGCGCTGCGCATGGCGCCGCAACTGGCCTTGTTCGATGCAGTGCGCCAGCGCACGCTCCAGCAAGCTGGGGGTGGTGAGGGTGGTGAGCAGCTTGGTGTCCAGCAAGCGCTCCACCCAGGCCCCGGGCGCTGCGAGGTAGCCCACGCGCCAGTTGGGCGCCAGGATCTTGGCGAAGCCGCTCACATAGATGGTGCGCTGCAGGCCGTCGAGCACGCTCATGCGGGTGGCGTGCTCGGGCGCGATGTGGCCGTAGGTATCGTCTTCCACCACATGAAAGTCGTGCTGCTGCGCCAGTTGCAGCACGCGGTGCGCGCTCGCGGGCGAGAGGCAATAGCCGGTCGGGTTGTGCAGCACGCTCACGCTCACGAAGAGCTTGGGTGCATGCGCCTCGCAGTAACGCGCCATCACCGCCAGATCGGGGCCCGCCGGGCCGCGCGGCACCGGCAGGATGCGCATGCCCATGGCGTCGAGCCGGGCGAACTCCACCGCCCAGCCCGGCTCCTCCACCATCACGCAGTCGCCCGGCTTGAGCAGGGTGCGGCTGACGATGTCCAGCGCGTGTGTGGCGCCCACCGTGGTGATGATGTGCTGCGGCTCGGCCGGCAGGCCCATCACCTGCAGGCGGTCGGCCAGCACGCGGCGCAGGTGGCCGTCGCCCAGCGGCTCGCCGTAGCGCAGCGAGCTGTCGGCCAGGGCCTGCGGCGTGCTCACCCGACGCACGGCGGCCTGCATGAAGGTGGCGGCCATCCAGTCGGGCGGAAACGCGCCCATGCCGGGCTGCGGCTGCGAGCCCGCGGGATGGAACATGGCGCGAATCAGTGCCGCCGCGTTCACTGGCGCGGCGATGCGGACTGACGCGTCGCCCCGGTCTCCAGGCGCCGCCACTAACGCGGCCAGGCCGGTACTACCCGGCCCGGCGTCCCGCAGTGGTGTCCGCTCGCGCACGAAAAAGCCCCGGTTGCGCTGCGCCTGCACCAGCCCGTGCGCCAGCAGCAGGTCGTAGGCCGCCACCACGGTAGACGGGTTCAGCCCGTGCTGCGCCGCGCATTGCCGCACGCTGGGCAAGCGGCTGCCGGGCGCCAGGAGGCGGTCACGGATGCGGTCGGCAAAGCGAGCCGCCAACTGCTCGGCCAGCGTCTGCGATGCGGTTCGGGTGAGGGCCGGGGCAACGGCCAAGGCATCAGGGCTGGACAAGGCGGTGGATTCGGTCAGCATGGCGTGTATCGACAGCGAGAGCCACACAGTTTTTAAACTGAACCCATCAACTGTATGGCTTGTGTATGGTTGTCTGAGGATAAAGTGCTCGACATGTACCGACAAGCCCCGCCAGCCTTCCGCCCACTTTGTTCGCGCACCGCCACAGGTCGCGTACCCACCAAGGACCGGCACCGCTCCGTGGAGTGCGCATGACCGCTGCCGAATTCAGCGCCCTGCTGGTGCTGGCCACGGCCACGAGCTTCACGCCCGGCCCCAACACCACGTTGTCCACCGCCATCGCGGCCAACCTCGGCCTGCGCCGTGCGCTGCGCTTTGTGAGTGCCGTACCGGTGGGCTGGGGCTTGCTGTTTGCCCTGTGCGCCGGCGGCGTGGGTTCATTGGTGGTGGCGCTACCGCTGCTGCGCGGCGGCATTCTGGTGGGCGGCGTGGGCTACCTGCTGTGGCTCGCGTGGCGGCTTTCGGGTAGCCGCAGCCTGAGCAACGTGAGCGCCGAGCGCCTGAACGTGAGCTTCTCGCAAGGCGTTCTGCTGCAATTTCTGAACATCAAGGCCTGGATGCTGGCGCTCTCCATCGTGGCTGGCTGGGTGGCCGGGCGGCCCGATGCGACTGTGCGCTTCGTGCAGGTGCTGCCGGTGCTGCTGGCCTACGCTTTTTTGAGCAACCTCACCTATGCCACCGTGGGCTCGCTGCTGCGCCATTGGCTGGCCGGCCCGGTGGTTGACGGTGTCGCCACGGGTACACGGCTGCTGGTGTTCAACCGCCTGATGGCACTGGCCCTGGTGCTCACCGCGGCCTGGATGCTCGCCACGGGCATGGGCCTATCGGGCGCCAGCACTGCCGGAGCGGGCGCATGAGCACCGCGCCAGGCCGTTCCCAAGCCAGCTTGCACCGCAGCCCGGGGGGCCAAGGTACTCCCGAGAGCCGCGTCACCGCCACCATGGCAGTGACCGCACACGGCAGCCGCGACGAAACCCTGGGCTTGTGGCTCGGACTGGTGGGCGTGGTGGTGTTCGCGCTCACCCTGCCCATGACGCGCCTGGCCACCGGCACCCTGGACACGCCCCAGCTATCGCCCTGGTTCGTCACCTGGGGGCGGGCTGCGCTGGCGGGTGGCCTGTCGCTGGTGTACCTGCTGGTCACGCGCTCGTCCCTTCCCACTCCGGCGCAGCGCAAGCCGCTGGCGATGTCGCTGCTGGGCAATGCCGTTGGTTACCCGCTGCTGCTGGGCTGGGCGCTGCGCCATGTCACAGCCAGCCACGCGGCCGTCATCACCGCGCTGCTGCCGCTGGCCACCGCCGCCGCCGCGGCCTGGGTGCTGCACCAGCGCGCGCGGCTCGGCTTCTGGCTGTGCGCCGGGCTCGGCAGCGTGCTGGTGGCGGTGTATTCGGTGCTGCGCGCCACTCAGCTTGGCGGCGGCTTCGGCCTGGCGTGGGCCGATCTGTTGCTGCTGGGCGCGGTGCTGGCGGCGGCCATCGGCTATGTGTACGGCGCACAGGTCACGCCACAGCTGGGCGCCGAACGGGTGATCTGCTGGGTCTGTGTGATGGCGCTGCCGCTCACCGTGCCGGGCGCCCTGCTCACCTGGCCCGACCAACCCATTGCCACGCCGTCCTGGCTGGCGCTGGTGTACGTGGGCGTGTTTTCCATGTGGGCCGGCTTCTTTGCCTGGTTCCGCGGGCTGGCGCTGGGTGGTGCGCTGCGCGTGAGCCAGATGCAGCTGCTGCAGCCCTTCATCAGCATCCTGGCCGCCGTGCCGCTGCTCGGCGAATCCATCGATGTGATGACCATCGGCTTCGCCCTGGCCGTGGTATTCACCGTCTTCATGGGCCGCAAGCTGGCCGCGCCCAATCCCCCCACCGCATCGAAGGAACCCGCATGAACAGCCCCTGGACCCTGGCGCGCCGCGCCGAGCGCATGAACCCCTCCGTGATCCGCGAGATTCTGAAGGTGACGGAGCAGCCCGGCATCATCAGCTTTGCCGGTGGCCTGCCATCGGCCGAGACCTTTCCGGTGGATGCCTTTGCCGAGGCCTGCCAGCGCGTGCTGCACGGCCAGGGCGTCGACCATGGCCGCGCCGCGCTGCAGTACGCGTCCAGCGAGGGTTACGCGCCGCTGCGCGAATGGGTGGCCGCCAGCCTGCCGTGGAAGGTGGACCCGGCGCAGGTGCTCATCACCACCGGCAGCCAGCAGGGCCTGGACCTGGTGGGCAAAGTGCTGATCGACAGCGGCAGCCGCGTGCTGGTGGAAACGCCTACCTACCTCGGTGCGTTGCAGGCCTTCGCGCCCATGGAACCGGTGATCGAAGGGGTGGCCAGTGACGCCGAAGGCGTGGACGTGGACGCGCTGGAGCGCCAGCTCGGCGCCAGCGACGATCACCCCGACAGTCCGGAGCGCCGCCGCCTGCTCACGCTTGACCTGGACCCAGCCGTGAGCCCGCAGGGCGCGCCGCGCTTCCTGTACGTGCTGCCGAACTTCCAGAACCCCACCGGTCGCAGCATGGGCGCGACCCGGCGCCAGCAGCTGGTGGACGCCGCCGCCCGCCTGGGCCTGCCGCTGGTGGAAGACAACCCCTATGGCGACCTGTGGTTCGACGCGCCGCCACCCCTGCCACTGGCCGCACTCAACCCCGACGGTTGCCTCTACTTGGGCTCGTTCTCCAAGATCCTGGCGCCCGGTCTGCGTCTGGGCTTTCTGGTGGCACCCGCCGCCGTGTACCCCAAGCTACTGCAGGCCAAGCAGGCAGCCGACCTGCACACGCCCAGCTTCAACCAGCGCGTGGTGGCCGAGGTGCTGCGAGACGGTTTCATCGACCGCCATGTGCCCACCATCCGCGCCCTCTACAAACGCCAGTGCGCCGCGATGATCGCCGCCCTGCAGCACGAAATGGACGGCCTGGGCGTACAGTGGAACGAGCCCGACGGCGGCATGTTCCTGTGGGTACGACTGCCGCAAGGGATGAGCGCTATCGAGTTGCTGCCACGCGCGGTGGAGCATGGCGTGGCCTTCGTGCCCGGCAGTGCCTTCTACGCCGACCACGCCGACGCGCGCACCCTGCGCCTGAGCTTCGTCACCGCCAACGTGGCGCAGATCGGCGCGGGTGTGGCCCTGCTGGCCCAGGCCATCCGCGATCAGCTGGCCCATCAGCCACGGGTGGCCGCATGAAGGCCCGCGCCTTCCAACAGATCGACGTCTTCACCGCCACACCGTACCGGGGCAACCCGGTGGCCGTGGTGCTCGATGGCAGCGGCCTGAGCACGGCCGAGATGCAGCACTTTACGCACTGGACCAACCTGTCGGAATGCGCCTTCGTGCTGCCGCCCACCGAGGCCGGCCGCGCCGCCGGGGCCGACTACCGCGTGCGCATTTTCTGCCCGGGGCGAGAACTGCCCTTCGCCGGCCACCCCACGCTGGGCACCTGCCATGCCTGGCTGGAAGCCGGCGGTGTGCCGGTGGCGGCCGATGTGGTGCAGGAATGCGGTGCGGGCCTGGTGCGCATCCGCCGCGAGGGCACCTTCACCGACGGGCCGCCCCCAGGTGAACGTACGTCCCTTCGGGGGGCCGCGACCCGCGAACCGGCGGAGCGTGGGGGTGATGCCCGGCTGGCGTTTGCCGCGCCGCCCCTGCTGCGCAGCGGCCCGCTGGACGAAGCCGACGTGGCGCTGATCGCGCGCGGCCTGGGCATCGCACGCCGCGATATCCAGGCCCACGCCTGGTGCGACAACGGCCCGACATGGCGCGGCGTGCTGCTGGGCAGCGCGGCACAGGTGCTGGCCCTGAGACCCGACGCGGCCGTGCTGGCCGGGCTGGACGTGGGTGTGATCGGGCCGCATCCGGCTGGCAACGAGGCGGCATTCGAGGTGCGGGCCTTTTTCCCCGGCAGCGGCGGCCTCACCGAAGACCCCGTCACCGGCAGCCTGAACGCCGCGCTGGGCCAGTGGCTCATCGCGGCAGGGCTGGCGCCCGCGCGCTACGTGACCGCACAGGGCACCGTGCTGGACCGCGCCGGCCGCGTCTTCGTGGAGCGCGCTGCCGACGGCACGGTCTGGGTCGGAGGGCAGTCCGTCACCTGCATCAGCGGGCAGGTGCGGCTGTGAGCGCAGCGGCACCCACCCAGCTCGACCACCTGGTGGTGGCGGCGCGCACGCTGGACGAAGGCGTGGCCTGGTGCGAAGCCACGCTGGGCGTGACACCGGGTCCCGGCGGCGAGCACGCGCTGTTCGGCACCCACAACCGGCTGCTGCGACTGGACACGCCCGACGCACCGCGCGCCTACCTGGAAATCATCGCCATCGACCCGGCGGCCACGCCCGCGCGCGGGGGCTGCCTGAAGCGCTGGTTCGACCTGGACGACGCGGCCCTGCAGCACACGATGGCCGAACAGGGCCCGCAGCTCGTGCACTGGGTGGCCAGCGTGCCCGACCTGGCGGCCGCCTGCACGGCCCTGCGCGGGCTGGGCATCGACCGCGGACCGGTGCTCGCCGCCTCACGCCCCACCCCGCTGGGGTTGCTGCGATGGCGGATCACGGTACGCGACGACGGCCAACGCCTCATGGGCGGCACCCTGCCCACGCTCATCCAGTGGGGCGACACCCATCCGACCAGCAACATGGCGGACAGCGGCCTGAACCTGAGCGCGTTCACGCTGCGCCACCCCGAACCCGACACCTTGCGCCGAGCGATGGCAGCCGTGGGCCTGGACGGTATCGCCGTGGAGGCCGGCGCTCCCGCCCTGCACGCCACGCTGCAAACCCCGCGGGGCACGGTGCTGCTGGGCACCGCCGGCTGACACCCTCCACCGGCAGCCCCCGAGAAGCCCCCATCCCCAGCCATTGCCCACGCTCGCCGACATCCCAGCCGTCGCCGAAGTGGTCTACCGCTCGTTCGCGACCACGCCGCAATACCGCTGGGTCACGCTGAGCGCGCGCACCTGGTCACCGACTGCTGGGCCAAGCACAAAAATCACACGCCGGTGGGCGCCTTCACAATCCGCGGCGGGCTGAGCTGTTTCGAGCCGCTGCGCCAGCGCGGCGGACTGCCGCGCGAGGCGATCCGCGCCACGCGCGGCAACCACGACCAGCGCATGGACTGGGCCGCACGCCTGCGGCGTGACCTGCACCATCGTCGTGCCGCGCGGCAATCGGGCCGAAAAGAAGGCCGTCATGCGCGCGCTCGGCATCACGCTGGTGGAGCACGGCGGCGATTTTCAGAAAAGCCGCGAACACGCGCTGCGGCTGGCCACCGAACGCGGCGCCCACATGGTGCCCAGCTACCACCCGGACCTGCTGCGCGGCGTCACCCCCTGCTGGTGGGAATTCCTGTGCGCGATGCCACCGCTGGACATGGTCTACATGCCCATCGGCCAAGGCTCCGGTGCCGGCTCGGCCATCGCCGCCAAGCGCGCCCCGGGACACAGCGTGCGCATCGTCGGCGTGGTGAGCGCGCCTGCCACCACCTGTGCCGATTCCATTGCAGCGGCCATGTCGTTGAGACCCCGGTGGACACCGAGCTGGCCGACGGCATGGCCTGCCGATTGGCCGACGCTTCCTGGCAGGAACGCGCGCAAATGAAGGGCCCAGTGGTGGGCTCCCCGCTGTGCGGCGGCAGCGCGGTGTTCGCCGGGGTGCTGGCCGGCGCCGATGGACCGCGCGACAACCGAGGCGACAGGCCTGACCCAGGCTGCCGCGCTACCGGCTCCGCCGAGCCGCTGACACAACCCTGAAAAGCGATGTGCGCCGCAGGGTGGGGTTACCTCACCAGTTTGGCCACCACTTCGCAGAAGGCCTCCACCGCGTCGGTCTTGAACACCACCTCGCGCACGCCGGCGGCCAGCGCCTGGGCCTGCAGCTCGTCGGTGATGTAGCCCGAGGCCACCGCCTCCGGCAGCGCCGGGTTGATCGCGAGCACGGCCTTGGCCACGTCCAGGCCCGACAGGCCGGGCATGTTGTAGTCGGTCAGCAGCAGGTCGAAGCCCTGCGGGTCCTGCGTCACGGCATCGATCACCTGGCGCTGGTCGCTGAAAGCCGTCACCCGGTAGCCGCGGCGCTCCAGCAGGCGCCGCACCAGGAACACCAGGGTTTCATCGTCATCAAGGTACAGGATATGGCGTTGCCCGGGAGGCAATGTCTCGGCCATGGTACGGGTCTCCAGGTGAGCGGCCCCCTGTGGAACCGGTTGACCATCCATTGTGACGCCTTCAACCCGCACCGGTGCAAGGGCGTGATCGCGGGCGCCCACTCCAGCGGCCACGGCCGGGAAGAACAGCGAGAACGTGGTGCCCAGCCCCGGCGCCGTCTCCACGGCGATGGCCCCGCCCAGCGCCTGCACGATGCCCAGCGCCACCGGCAGCCCCAGGCCGGTGCCGCTGCCCACCGCCTTGGTGGTGAAAAAAGGCTCGAAGATGCGGCCCTGGGTGGTCGGGCTCATGCCGCAGCCGTTGTCCTGCACCTGCACCCGCACGGCGCCCAGGCCGGCGGTGCAGGCACTGGCCAGCTCCGCGGGCAGGCGCGCGTCGCCAGCGGCGAGCTGGTCTACCCGGTATTCGATGCGCCCCGGGCGTCCTTCCAGGGCGTGCACGGCGTTCGTGCCCAGGTTGAGCAGCACCTGGCCGAGCTGGGTCGCATCGGCCATCACCGGGTTGATGCCGGGCTCGCAGCGCTGCAGCAATTCCACCTGCGAGGGCAAGGCGGCTCGCAGCAGGCTGCACGACTCGGCCAGCACCTCGGGCAGGTGCACGGGGCAGCGCGCCATCGGCTGCTGGCGACTGAAGGCCAGGATCTGGCGCACCAGCTCGCGGCCGCGGCGCGCCGCGGTGCTGATCTCGTGCAGGCTCTCGCAGGCCGGCGCGTCGGGCGGCAGGTCCTGGCGGGCCAGGTCGGCGTTGCCCAGGATGGCGGCCAGGATGTTGTTGAAGTCGTGCGCCACGCCGCCGGCCAGGGTGCCCAGCGCTTCCATCTTCTGCGACTGCGCCAGCTGGCTCTCCAGCGCTTTCTGCTGCGCTTGGGCCTGTCGCAAGGAAGAAATGTCCACGAAGGTCAGCACCACATGGCGCAAGCCCCCGTTCGCGTCATTCTCGGGATAGGCGTTGCACAGCGCCCAGTGCACCTCGCCACTGCGGCCCACGGGCATGCCCAGCACCACATCGCGCACCGGCTGCCCGGTGGTCAGCACGCGTTCGAACGGCATTTCATGGCGCCGCATGGGCTGGCCATCTTCGCGCAGCAACGCCCAGCCCGGGATGGTGGGCTCGGGCAGCGCGGGGTTCGCGCCGCCCTCGTTCCAGCCCAGGAAGCGGCGGGCCACAGCGTTCACGCTGGACAGCGTCTGGTCCGGGCGAAACACCATCACCCCGGCGCTCAGGTTCTCGATCAGGGCTCGGGAATCGGCCTCGCGGGTCTGCAGGCTCTGACGAGCGCGGTCGCCTTCCTGGCGCAGGCGCAGCGAGACCAGCGCAGAAAACAGCACCATGCGCCACAGCTTGGTGATGAGAAAGAAAAACAGAAAGGGCGGCGCGAGCAGGGGCAACGATGGGGCGCCGCCCCGGTTCGCCAGAACAGGGATCGCCAGGGTCAGCAGGCTGAGCGCGGCCACCTCCACCAGCAGCACCCACCGCAGAGCCTGCAGCTCGGGCACCCGGCGGCACGGGTCCTGGCATCTCAGATCGCGCAGGGCCAGCAAGGCCACCCCGATGGCGGTGACCGCAAAGAGCACTTGCCGCGCCGTGACCGAATCCCACACATGGAGCAGGACGATGTTGACGCACAGCAGCGCCAACACGCCGCCGAGCACCCAGCGCAAGGGTTTGGCCAGCCCCAGGTAGCTGCGCAGGCCCAGCCAGGCAAAGGCCAGGCTGGCACACAGCGCGGTGTTGGCCACGCTGATGGAGAAGAGGTCTGGCGACCCGGACCTCATCCACAGACCGAGTGAACCCACAATGGACAGTACCGCCGACGCGGCCCACCACCCTGGCCCGCCAATGCCGGGGTAGCGGCGCATCAGGGCCCAGAAAGCCAGCACGATCAGCACATCCAGCCCGAGTCTCACAGCCAGGAGGGTCAGCAAGTCAAAGGGCATGTGAAGGGTGGAACTCGATAATGAACAACCGATGGAAGAGGACGTCGTCGCCGTGGTGGCCGCGAATTAGAACCGAATACCGCCGCACTTCTCCACCCCGTTGCCCCGACCCGACAAACGCACTTCCGCCCGGCGTCCCACGCGACACAGGCGGTCATGCCCAGTCGCTGCGGAGACAAAGCGCGCCGGCGCCGGCGCGACAGAATGCCGCTCATGGGAACCCTTTACCTTGTGCGCCATGGCCAGGCCTCGTTTGGCGCGGACGACTACGACCAGCTCAGCGCGCTGGGACAGCGCCAGAGTCGGCGCCTGGGCGCGTACTGGGCCGAGCGCAGTGTGCGCTTTGACGCCGTGCTCACCGGCACGCTGCGCCGTCAGCAGCAGACCTGGGCTGGTATTGCCGAAGGGCTCGGCACCGAGATGTCGCCGCTGACATGGCCCGGCCTGAACGAGTACGACAGCCTGGCGGTGATTCGCACGGTGCATCCGCACCCGCTGCTCAAGCCGGACACGCCCGAGCTGTACCGCCACCATTTCCGCCTGCTGCGCGACGGCCTGGCCCAATGGATGGCCGGCACGGTGAGCCCGAAGGGCATGCCCAGCTACGCCGATTTTGTGCATGGCGTCACCAGCGCGCTGGACCATGTGCGCACGCAGCACCCCGGCGGCACGGCACTCATCGTCTCCAGCGGCGGGCCCATCGCCACGGCGGTGGGCCATGTGCTGGGCTTAAGCCCGGAGCGCACCATCGAACTGAACATGCGCATCCGCAACAGCGCGGTAACAGAGTTCCAGTTCAATCCCCGGCGCCACACGCTGCTGACCTACAACACCCTGCCGCACCTGGACCACCCGGATCAGGCGGACTGGGTGACGTACGCGTAACCCCCCTGCGCTGCAGACGCGGCTCGGTGTCCATGCCAGAGGCAGGGACGCGTCGGGTTCGTCCCAACCTGCGCAGGCAGGTCGGGAGCCGCAACCCTCAGCCCCCTTGGGAGGACGCACCCTGCGGCCCATCGGAAGCGGTTCCACGGGTGCCCTTGATGTGAAGCGCGCTCCCGCGGAACACGGACTCCCTTGCGCGCTGTTCAGCTGAAAGCGGTTCGGTCGCTCAGGGTGTCGGACGGCAGCTGGTCGATTTCCATCAGGGCTTGCGCCAAAGCGAGGCCGGCGGCGTCAAGCACCGCGTGGCCCTTTTCGGCCGTGGCCGCGGCGGCGTTGCCCACCGCGCCGTTGGCGTTGTAGTCCTGCATCTGCCAGCCCAGCTTGGCGCTGCGCCCGTTGCCCAGCAGGGCAAAGCGCTGCGCGCGGTCTTGCGAGGTGGAGCGGAAATACTCGGCCTGCGACATGCGCACGCGGTGGGGCGCGAGCGCCAGCATGATCGAGGTTTCGATCTCGCCCGCATGGATGCCGAAGCGGTGTTCATCAGCGTTGAACAGGGCGTTCACGTCTTCTCCCGCCGGCCCGGTCAGCGGCAGGTTGAACCAGTTGATGCTGTAGACCAACAGCCCCAAGCGGGCGCGCAGGTCGCGGGCCACCAGGTCCATCAACCCCACCTGGCCACCGTGCGCATTGAACAGCACCAGCTTCTTCACGCCGCTGGACGCCACGCACTCGCCGATCTCCGTCCACAGACGCAGCACGGTCTCGGCCTTGAACGTGAGCGTGCCGGCAAAGCGCGCGTGCTCGGGCGAGAAGCCGATCGCCTGCGTCGGCAGGAACAGCGCTGGCAGGTCGGGCGGCAGGTGCGGCAGTGCCGCGGCCACCACGCCGTTGGCAATGTCGGTATCCACCGACAGCGGCAGGTGCGGCCCGTGCTGCTCAATGGCCGCCACTGGCAACACGGCAATCGTGCGGTTGCAGTCCAGCCTGTGGAAGTCGGCGGTGCTGAGGTCGGACCAGAAACGGGTGGGGCTTGTCATGAACGGCATCTTACGGCGCGCCCACCACCTCAGCGCCGGTAGATCCAGTCGCGGGACCAGGGCAGGTCCTGCGCGCGCTGCCCGGCCGGGCGGCACAGCACCTGGTAAATGGCCACCTCGTCCCGGTCAAAAGCCCAGGCACATCCAGCCAGGTAGATGCGCCAGATGCGCCAGCGTTTCTCGTCCACCAGGGGGCGGATGCGTTCGCGGTTGGCCTCGAACGCCTCGCTCCACAGCTGCGTGGTGCGCATGTAGTGGCGACGCAGGTTTTCAACGTCGAAGGCTTCCAGCCCACCCTCCTGCAGCCGAGTGAGCACGGTGCCGATGTGCGGCAGCTCACCGCGGGGGAACACGTAGCGGTCGATGAAATGGCCCCCGCCGTGACGGGTTTCGCCGTCCTTCGCGTCGGTGCTGGTGATGCCGTGGTTCATTGCCCAGCCATCGGGCTTGAGCAGCGAACGGATGTGGCCAAAGTAAGCAGCCAGATGGTCCAGCCCCACGTGCTCGAACATGCCCACGCTGGTGATGCGGTCGAACGGGCCGTCGGACACGTCGCGATAGTCCTGCAGCCGGATGTCCACGCGGTCCTGCAGGCCGGCTGCGCGCACCCGCTCGCGCGCCAGTTCGAACTGGTTGCGCGACAGCGTCACGCCCACGCAGTGCGCACCGAAGCGCTCGGCCGCGCGCAGCACCAGCGCACCCCAGCCGCAGCCGATGTCCAGCAGGCGCTGACCGGGCTGCAGCTGGATCTTGCGCAGGATGTGATCGATTTTCTTGGCCTGGGCCTGGTCCAGCGTCTCGTCGCCGCTCTCGAAATAGGCGCACGAATACACCATGCGCTCACCCAGCCAGGGCGCGTAAAAGTCGTTCGACACGTCGTAGTGGTACTGGATGGCCTCGCGGTCGCTCTCGCGCGTGTGGCCGAAGCGGCGCCGGATGCGGCCCAGCAGGCCATCGGTGGGCTCGGCCGTCTCGGCCAGCCGGTGCGCCACGGCCAGCACGTCCGACAGCGGGCCGTCCACGTCGATCAACCCTTCCACATAGGCCTGCCCCAGGGTGTCCAGCCGGGGCTCGATGAGCAGCGGCAGGGCCGCGGCATCGCGCACGCGGATCTCCACCCGCGGTGAACTGAAGTCACCCAGCGCCAGCGACGAGCCGCCGCGCGCTCCCCAGCTCAGGCGCACCGGCAAGTTCGCCCGCGTTTTAACCCGTTGTGCCCATGGGGCCAGTGCGCGTTCCACGATCGACGTCATGCGGCCATCCCCTCGCTTGCGAACTCAGCCATGGGCTGAAGGCCTGTTTCTACCCAAACCGCGCCGTTTTGTGAAGGTCGTCACGATCAGCCCGGCTCCAGCGGCAATCCGCTCGCCTGCCCCAGCCCGACAGCGGTCACCGTTCATTCCGCACAGGAAACAGCGTTGACTTATATTTGACGGTTGGGGCAAGTACCTGCCGGAACTTGCGCCTGCAGCCCTTTCTCCTATCCAGGCCGGGCATCGTTGCGTTCCTGCGGCCCGTCACCCACCCCGTTGATTCCTTCTCGTCACCTACCTGTCTTTTCCATGCGCCAGCCCACCCTGTCATCCGCCACCCGCGCCGTTCACCGACTGTTCGGCCTGTGGCTGCTGGCCTTGCTGCTGCCGTGGGCGACCCAGGCGCAAGGGCTGCTGGGCGGCAGCGCCAGCCAGGCCATCGTGCAAACCGAGCAGGTGCGCGCCGAGCTGCTGGCCCATGCACCGCAAGGCGCCGCGCCAGGACAGACCGTGTGGCTTGGCCTCCAACTCACGCACCAGCCCGAGTGGCACACCTACTGGAAGAACCCGGGCGACTCCGGTCTGCCCACCGAACTGCAATGGACTCTGCCGCCCGGCGTGAGCGTGGGCGACATCGCCTGGCCCACGCCGCGCAAGTTTCCGCTCGGTCCCTTGGCCAACTATGGCTTTGACGGCACCGTGCTGTTGCCGGTGCCGCTCACGGTAGAACCGGGCTACAACGGCAGCCACATCGACGTGAAGCTGTTCGCTTCGTGGCTGGCCTGCCGCAAAGAGTGCATTCCGGAGGAAGGCGATTTCAGCCTGCGCCTGCCGGTCAACGGCTCCACCGCGCTGTACGGCGTGTCGTTCGACGCTGCACTGGCCGCGGTGCCCAAAAACCTGCCAACGGGAGAAAGCCGACTGCACCCCGAAAACGGCTTTCTGAACGTGGCGCTGACCGGTCTGCCCGCCGCCTGGCGTGGTCAGAGACTGGAATTGTTTCCCGAAGCCGTGGGTCTGATCGAGCCCGGCAGCGCCTGGACGCAGGCCTGGGAAGGCGCGCGCTGGACTGCTCGCGTCCCGCTGTCGCCCCATCGCAGTGACAGCCCCGCGCAGGTGCCACTGGTGGTGGCGCAGGCCCATCCGCCCGGCGAGGGCCCCGGCAGCCCCGGCGTGCGGCTCGATGTGCCAGTGCAGGGCTCGTGGCCCGCTGTTGCCGCCCTGCCGGTGGCGGTGCCCGACGCCCTGCAGGCGGCCCTGGATGCGAACGCCGCCCGCGGCAGCAGCGGCACTGCCACCGGTGGTGGCAGTGCCGTGCCGATCACCCTGTGGGCCGCCCTGTTCGGTGCGCTCGTCGGCGGCATGATTCTCAACCTCATGCCCTGTGTGTTCCCGGTGCTGGCCATCAAGGTGCTGGCATTTGCAAAACATGCCGATGACCGCTCGGCCCACCGCGCCAACGGCCTGGCCTACACGGCCGGCGTGGTGCTGTCCTTCCTGGCACTGGGCGGCTTGCTGCTCGGCCTGCGCGCCGCGGGCGAACAACTGGGCTGGGGCTTCCAGCTGCAGAGCCCCGGTGTGGTGGCGGCGCTGGCTGTGCTGTTCACGCTGATCGGCCTGAACCTGGCCGGGCTGTTCGAGTTCGGCAACGTCCTGCCCAGCCGCTTGGCCAGCCTGCAAGCGAAAAATCCCACGGCTGACGCTTTCCTCACGGGCGTGCTGGCCACGGCCATCGCCTCGCCCTGCACCGCGCCCTTCATGGGCGCGTCGCTCGGCCTGGCCATCGGCCTGCCCACGGCGCAGGCGCTGGCCGTGTTCGGCGCGCTCGGCCTGGGCATGGCCCTGCCCTACCTGGCCGCCAGCTGGGTGCCGGCGGTGGCGCGCGCCCTGCCCCGCCCCGGCGCGTGGATGATCACCTTCCGCCAGGCCATGGCCTTCCCCATGTTCGCCACCGTGGTGTGGCTGCTGTGGGTGCTGGGCCAGCAGAGCGGGATCGACGGCGCGGCCGCCCTGCTCATGCTGCTGGTGGTGCTGGCGCTGCTGGTCTGGGCGCTGGGCCTGAAAGGCCGCAGCCGCAGCGTGCTGGCCGGGCTGTCGGTGGCCGGCCTGCTGTGGCTGGGCGTGAGCGCCGGCCCTTACATCACCCGCATGGCCGAGCCCGTGCCCGGCGCCGTGGTGGCCACCGCCGTGCAAGGCGTGAGCTGGGAGCCCTGGAGCGCTGAGCGGCAATCCGCGCTGCTGGCCGAAGGCCGCCCGGTGTTCATCGACTTCACCGCCGCCTGGTGCGTGACCTGCCAGTACAACAAGCGCACCGCGCTGGCCGACGACGCCGTGCTGGCCGACGTGGCCGGCAAGGGGGTAGCGCTGCTGCGGGCCGACTGGACACGGCGTGACCCGGCCGTGACCGATGCGCTCGCCCGCCTGGGTCGCAACGGCGTGCCCACCTATGCCCTGTACCAGAACGGCCAGCCGCCGCGCGTGCTGTCCGAATTGCTGAGCGTGGAGGAGGTCCGCACGGCGCTGGCCGGCCTGTAGGCCGCCTCGCGTCGTTTCCTTGTCTGCCGGCCGGGCACCTGCTCGGCCACTCTCGGGAGTCGATGATGCAACGACGCCAGTTTTCCGCCTGGGGCGCCAGCGCCCTGCTGCTGCCGGCCACCACGCTGCTGCACAGCGGCGCGGCCAGCGCCGCCACCGTGGGCCAGCCCGCACACGCCTTCACCCTGCCCGATACCGCGGGCCGCCCGGTGTCGCTGGCCAGCTTCAAAGGCCGCCCCGTGGTGCTGGAATGGCACAACCCCGGCTGCCCCTTCGTGCGCAAGCACTACAGCGGCAACCTGCAGGCGCTGCAAAAGGAGTTCACCGGCAAGGGCGTGGCCTGGCTGGCAATCAACTCCACCCGTGACGACAGCGCCGATTACATGAGCCCCGCCCAGCTCGGCCGCTGGATGGACGAAAAACAGGCCGCCGCCACCGCCACGCTGATGGACGAAGACGGCAGCGTCGGCCAGTCCTACCGCGCCCGCGTCACGCCGCATATGTACATCATCAACGCCCAGGGCGTGGTGGTGTACGCCGGCGCCATCGACAGCATCCCCTCGGCCCGCGTGGCCGACATCGAACGCGCCACCAATTACGTGCGCCAGGGCCTGACCGAGCTGATCGCCGGCCAGCCGCTGAACACACCCACCAGCCAGGCCTACGGCTGCAGCATCAAATACAGGAACGCCGCTTCATGACAACCCTGCCCCAACCGCACCGACCGCCCCACGCGCCACGGCGCCACCTCACGCTGCTCGGCCTTGCCGCTGCCGCGATGCTCATCGTCGGCTGCTCGTCGGATGCCACGGCAGGCGACCCACTTCGTGTGAGCCTGGAGGAAGCCCGCCAGTTGTTCGAAAACCGGCAAGTCATGATGTTCGACATCCGCGAACCGCATGAACACGCCACCGGCATCGCCAACGGTGCCCAGCTGCTGCCCATGTCACAGCTGAACCAGCGCGCCAGCGAAATCCCGAAGACCCCGGACCAGCCAGTGCTCATCATCTGCAACACCCAGAACCGTTCCAGCAAGGTGGTGCAGGCCATGCAAGAAGCTGGATGGACGAATGTGCGCTACGTGAACGGCGGCATGAGCCGCTGGGCGCAAAACGGCTGGCCCATGGTCAAGCCCTTCGCTCTAACAAAACCCTCATGATCCCGGGCTGATTCACGATTCCGGTCGGCTGAAAGCTCGGGAATACCGCAGCTTCGGATGCTCACTGCCTCTTCTCAGTCACCGCCTCCAGGTCTTTTGGAGCACCTCCTCCCGCACGCTGCGCTGATCGGCGAACTGTGACTCGGCTTTGGCCGGCTTTGCAGTATTCCCCCGGGCGCTGCAGGCCCTCGTCTGAAAACTGTTCCATCGTGTCCGCGATCCTCCAATCTTGAACACAATGCCCGCTTCTCAGATTTCTTTCAAGATGGGATCATCAGGCGGATACCCAGAGCATAGCTGTGCCAGAGTTTGGGGTCATCTCGTTTTGGTTTCGGCTTGGGCAACAAAGCCTCCCAGCAGTGGAATCAAAACCTCCTCTCCAGAAAGCCCAAACCCCCAGGCACTGTGAAGCACGAGGGGGTGAGGGTGGCTGGTATTAGTAGCCTGACGATGACCTACTTTCACACGGGAATCC
>Ga0208490_100556_pt1 | contig 21659 bp, 16 predicted proteins | sample SubbioAug_CSWold_FD_184818 | JGI IMG/M metagenome (GOLD analysis project Ga0208490, IMG submission 184818) | Serpentinite rock and fluid subsurface biosphere microbial communities from McLaughlin Reserve, California, USA - CR11Aug_CSWold (SPAdes) | ecosystem: Environmental > Terrestrial > Deep...
ATGCGAGTCGTAGCCGATCGCCAGGATCGTGTCGCGAACCACCCGCGGGATGTCGGCATACGTCGCCGTCGAGATCTCACCCGCGACCATCACCTGCCCGGTCGTGACCAACGTCTCGCACGCCACCCGCGCATGCGGATCATCGGTCAGGATCGAGTCCAGGATCGCATCCGAGATCTGATCCGCCACCTTGTCCGGATGACCCTCGGTGACCGACTCGGACGTGAACAGGCTACGACGCGACAACGACATCTCCTGGGCGACATTCGATGGCGGTGCGCGACACGCGCAGGATGCTATTCAAGACCGCTTGAGCAACCGTAGATACGTGTCTTCGGTCGTTCGGACCAGGCGAGACATGCCGAACTCCTCGCGCGTGTACGTCGCAGCGGCCTCACCGAGTCGTGCTCGCCGTGACGGGTCCGCCAACAACTCCAGCGCCGCTTCGGCGATGGCTGCCGCGTCTGTGGCGACGACGCGGCCGGTTCGTCCATCGAGTAGAACCTCGGCGACACTGCCGACATCGGTGGCCACCGTGGGCGTCCCACACATGCCGGCCTCGATCAGCGATACGGGCATGCCTTCGTTGTCCGATGTGAGCAACAGCAGATCCGCTGCCGCGTAGACCTGTCCGACGTCTGCAACCCAACCGAGAAACCGAACGTCGAGCCCCGCGGCGGCAGCCTGCAACCGCGACACATCCTCGGGTTCCGCCCCGCCTGCGACCACGAAAACGGTGTCGGGCCTGATGGAAGCGATACGCCGCGCGGCATCTAGGAAGCGGTCCGGCCGTTTGACGCCAGCGAGCCGTCCGACGAAGCCGACGACATCCCCGTCCTCCGGTAACCCCAGGGAACGGCGCGCATCAGCGCGTTGGTGCAGTTGGGGCTGGGCCACCCCAGGCGGGACGACCGTGTACTGGGCGAGTGTGCCGATTCCGCTGGCCAGCAGCTCGTCACGGACGCGGGAGCCGACTGAGAGCAGGGCGTCGGATCGTCGGGCGAGCCGCGCCTCGAGTCGCTTGATCGCAACGGTGGTAGGACGGTTGAAGTAGCCACTGAGCACATGCCCGTGGAAGGTGTGCACGACAACCGGAACACGTTCGTGCAACGCCGCGAGTCGACCGACCAGGCCGGCCTTGGCCGTGTGTGTGTGCACGACGTCCGGTCGCAACTCCCGAATGAGCCGTCGCAGGTGTCGATAGGCACGAAGGTCGTCCAGCGGAGCGACCGAGCGACCGAGCGACGGCACGGCGAGAATGCGCGCGTCCCCGAAAAGCTCCGCGGCCCGTAAGCGCAGATAGTCCTCCTCGCCATCATCGACGTCGCCGACAGCGAGGTAGTGATCGAAGCGAGCCGGGTCGAGGTCCCGCAGGAGGCCGACGATCTGCTGGGCTGGTCCCCCCACGTTCATTCGAGCGATGACACGCAATACGCGCGATCGACTCCTGCGCATGTCGGCCACTAAACCAGCTCTTCGGTGCCGTGGATTGCACTCCCCGGTGCCGACTCACTCACCGCCAACAGCTTCAGCGGGTCGCTTACCGCGCGCACTGGTGGGAACTGGGAGGCGCTCCACGTCCAGACCGGCCTCGGCCAGCCAGCCTTCGAGTTCCTCGAAGGTATGCGTGGTGATGATCGGCGGCCCGTAGTAGTCGTGGATGGTGCCCAGCATGACCTCGGGCGGGTCGTGCCGGGGCACGTTGACCAGGAAGAGCGGAGCTCCGAGCAGCTTGGTCCAGCGTCGCCGTGCCAGCCGCATCTGTAGGCGACCGAGGGGATACAGGTAGCGACGGCAGAGCCGCAGCGACGCCTCCGGCGACATCCGTGACACACGACGGTGGATAGCGCGTGCGACGACGCCGCGGATCCCGGGGGGCCAGTAAGCCGGCGGGTAGACAGCGACCGCCAGCGTGCCGCCCGGCTTGAGCAGCCGGCTCAGCGCGTGGACCCCACCCCGAGGGTCGGGCGTGTGGTGGAGCACACCGATGGAGAAGACGAAGTCGAACGAGGCTTCCTCAAGCGGCGGGTCCAGAACGGAGCCGCGTACGAACTCGACGTTGTCGAGGGCGTACCGCTCGCATCGGGTCCGGGCCCGTTCGAGGTGGTCACCGATGTCGAGCGCCACCACGCTCTGCGCCACCTGGGCCGCCACGACCGTGAACCGCCCCGGGCCGCAGCCCGCGTCAAGGACCCGTTTGCCGTGCAGCCAGGACAGGTCTGGGGTCGTACCCGGGACGGTCGGTTGCGGGTTGGCCGCCGCCTCCGCCCACAGCCCGGGGTCGATGCCGGTCCGTTGCGCGAACAGATAGGCGTGCATCTCGAGCGGGCCGAGGTCGCGGTCATCGTCCGCGATCGAGGTGAACTCGACGGCGAAGTGCGCCGCCGTCTGTTCGGTCAGGTTCATGTCGTCCATGTCCGGCCCCTGCTCGGGTTGTCGTGGTTCAGCCGCCGGCGGGCGGCTGCCAACCCCGGAACCACTCGACCGTGCGAGCCAAGCCGTCCTCGAAGGGGATCTGGGCGCGCCAGCCGAGTTCGACCGCCGCGGCACGGGTATCGGCGAAGCTGAGGCGGATGTCTCCCGCACGCGGTTCAGTGAACTCGCGCTGCGCTTCGACGCCGAGGATCGACTCGAGGCCGGTGACCAGTTCGTTGAGCGTCACCGGTCGCCCACCGGCGACGTTGTAGACCTTGCCACCCACGATCGCGCCCGCCGCAGCCGCAACGATGCGGTTGGCTGCCACGATGTCGCCGATAAAGGTGAAGTCGCGCGACTGTTCCCCGTCGCCGTGGATCTGGATCGAGCGACCAGCAGCGATCGCCTCGGTGAAGATAGGTATCACCGCCGCGTACGCGCTGTCGGGCCGTTGCCGCGGACCGAAGATGTTGAAGTAGCGCAACGCCACGGTCTCGAGGCCGTAGAGCTCGAAATAGACCCGGGCGTAGTGCTCCATCGCCAGCTTCGAGACTGCGTATGGGCTCTTCGGCGTGAGCGGCGCGACCTCGGGTGTTGGGACCGGCGCCACGCCGCCGTAGACCGAGGAGGAGGAGGCCAGCACGACCTTGCCCACGTCGGCATCCCGCGCTGCGGTCAGGACGTTGAGGGTGCCAAGGGTGTTGGCCCGGTCGGTCTGGATCGGGTCGTGCACGCTGCGCAGGACGGCGCGGCTGGCGGCGAGGTGCAGGACCAGGTCGGCGTTCGCGACAGCCTTGCGGACCACGTCGAGGTCGACGACGCTGCCCTCGATGAACTCAGCGTCGTCGGGGACGTTGTCGGCGAATCCGGTCGACAGGTCGTCGAGCACGACGACGTTGTCGCCGAGTTCGAGCCGGTCGCGGACCAGGTGCGATCCGACGAAACCGGCGCCGCCGGTGATCAGGACTCTCACTTCAGGGCCTCTTCGGTCTGTTCGTGGGATGCAAAGTCCGGCACACGGCTTTGCAGGACGAAATCGCGTCCTCGGCTGTTGTCGTACACCGGAACCCGATACAACAGCAAGAAGAGGAACACGTCAGCCGTCGCCACGAGCCCCCCCGCCAACCAAGCTGTCGTCGCGTCCATTCGCGACACCAGCAGCGCCATCCAACCATGCGCGAAGCCCGCGCCTGAGATCAACGAGACGGCGACGGGAACCGGAAGCCCGACCCGGACCAGCCGGTGGCTGATGTGGTCCTTGCCCCCGGCGAACGGGCTAAGACCGTGGCGCACGCGCGCGAGACTCACCAACGTAGTGTCGAGCACGGGAATGGTAAGGATCAGTATCGGCACCAACGCAGCGACTGCAGGGGGTGACTCGAAGCGCAGCTTGATACCGAGCGTCGCCAGCACGACCCCGAGGAACAGGCTGCCGGCGTCGCCCATGTAGATCCGGGCCGGCGGACGGTTGAGCCGCAGGAAGCCCAACGAGCAGCCGGCCAGCGCGAACGCCAGCGATGCCACCAGGACCTGCCCGTTGACGGCGCCGATGATGCCGAACCACAGGGCGGCGATCGTGGTGACGCCGGCCGACAGCCCGTCCATGTTGTCGAGCAGGTTCAACGCGTTGGTGACGCCGACCACCCAGACGATGGTGATGACCAGGTCCAGGGCGGGCACCGTGGTCAGGGTGACCTGGACACCGGCGAACCACAGGACGACGGCGGCCAGGACCTGGCTGCCGAGCCGGATGACGATGCCCAGACCGCGCAGGTCGTCGAACAGGCCGACGAGCGACAGCAAGATGGCCACGCCCATGATGATGGCGAGCTCCACCAGGCCCGAGGGCGGCGGGTAGACCAGAGCGGCCACCAAAACGGCGACCGCGAAGGCCACCAGCATGGCCATGCCACCGAGGTAGGGGGTCGGGACCTGGTGGGACTTGTGACCGCCCGGACGGTCGAGGACGCCGCGCGAGACCGCGAAGCGCAAGGCGAGCGGCGTCAGCAGCAACGACAGCGCGGCCGCACCCGCCAGGGCCGCGACGTAGAACACCTCGAGCGGGACGCTCATTGCCTCTGGAACGCGATCACGTCGTCGATGATGGCATCGAGGTCGCGCTCGGGGGTGAACCCGATTAGCTCACGGATCCGGCCGGTGTCCGGGACGCGACGCTCCATGTCCTCGAAGCCCTCCTCGTAAGCCTCGTCGTAGGGCACGTAACGGATCTTGCTGCTCGACCCGACCCGGTCGACGATGCGCGTGGCGAGTTCCGCCATCGAGATCTCGCCCTCGCCGCCGAGGTTGAACACGCGGCCGTGCGACTCGGGATGCTCGATGAGCGCGATGAGCGCCTCGACCACGTCGGTGACGTGGCAGAAGCAGCGCGTCTGCCTACCGTCGCCGTAGACCGTGATCGGCTCCTCGCGCACCGCCTGCTGCACGAACCGGGGGATGACCATGCCGTACCGACCGGTCTGGCGCGGCCCGACGGTGTTGAACAACCGAACGATCGTGGTCGGCAGGCCCTTGGCGCGCCAGTACGTGTAGGCGAGGATCTCGTCGATCGCCTTGGCCTCGGAGTAGGACCAGCGGCTCTTGAGCGGCGAGCCGATGATGCGGTCGTCGTCCTCGTGCAGCTTGTCCGAGGTGTTCTTGCCGTAGATCTCGCTGGTCGAGGTGACCAGGATCGGCTTGGTGTACTTGTGCGCCTTCTCGAAGACGATCTCGGAGCCGCGGATGTTGGTCTGCAGCGATTCGAGTGGCTTCTCGACGATCAGTTGCACCCCGACGGCGGCGGCGAGGTGGAACACCCGGTCGCAACGCGAGACGAGGTCGTCGACCAGGTCGGCGTTGAGGATTGACCCCAGCACGAACTCGGCGTCGGAGCGGCCGATGACGTGCTGGATGTTCTCGTAACGACCCGTGGACAGGTTGTCCAGCAGGATCACCTTGTCCCCACGTTCGAGGAGTCGATCCGCGAGATGTGAGCCGATGAACCCGGCGCCACCAGTGATCAGGGTCTTCATTGCAGCTCCGAGGGCGCAGACGAGTGTCTGGACGCTATGGCGGACACGGCGACGCCGGCCCTGCGACAGCGCGACGACGGTACCGGGCTTGCCGCGATGATGCCGCGAGGCCGCCTCGCGCAGCTCAGTGGGGCAGCATGGCCGCGTTCGACGAGGTCGTGCGCAACTGCTCGTACCAGGCCTGGAACATCAGGACCGTCCACACGGGGAAGGTTCGGTCGATGCCGGCCAGGTGTTGGGCCCAGACCTCCCGGACGGGCTCCGGACGCAGATAGCCCGCGGCTTCGAGCCGGTCGGCGTCGAGCAGGTCTTCCGCCCAGTCGCGCAGCGGCCCTCGCAGCCACTCGCCGACCGGGATCCCGAACCCCATCTTGGGTCGTTCCATGAGCGCTCGGGGGACGTAGCGATCCACGACCTGACGCAGGATCCACTTGCCCTCGCCGGCGCGGATCTTGACGTCGAGCGGCAGCCGCCACGCGAACTCCACGATCGACGGCGCCAGGAACGGCAGACGTGTCTCGAGGCTGTACGCCATCGCCGCCCGGTCGACCTTGGCGAGGATGTCGTCTGGCAGGTAGCTGAGCGCGTCGATGAGCAGCAGTCGCTGCGTCGGGTCCATCGGGCCGTCCGACCCGGCGGCCTGCGCCAGCCGCGTCGGCGGTTCCGTTGCGCCGATGACGACGGCGGCCGGGTCCTGCCACTGCGACATCAGGTGGTGATACATCTGCTCCGGACTGTCCAGCGGCAGTACGTCGGCGAGCTTGCGGGCCTTCTCGCGTGGTCGCGAGATGCGCCGCGTGACCGCCGGCACGGCCTCGATGCGGTCCCAACCGCGGTCTGGCATCGCCCTGATCCCGCTCGCGAGTCCACGGCGCACGCCGGACGGCACCCAGCCGAGCCGATCCCACACCCGCCGGTACAGCAGGTACCGCGCGTACCCGCCGAACAGTTCGTCACCGGCGTCGCCCGTGAGCGCGACGGTGACGTGCTTTCGCGTCATCTCCGAGACAAGCATCGTGGGGATCTGCGACGAGTCGGCGAACGGCTCGTCGTAGACCACGGGCAGCCGTGGCACCAGCGCCAGGGCGTCGCTCGGCTTGATCTCGAGGGCGGTGTGTTCGGTGCCGAGGTGCCGCGCCACCGCGGCCGCGTGGGGTGCCTCGTCGTAGCCGCCCGGGAGGTTGCCGATGGTGAAGGTCCGCACCGGCTGGGACGAGACCTGCTGCATCTTCGCCACGATGGCGGTGGAGTCGAGGCCTCCGGACAGGAAGGCTCCGAGGGGCACGTCGGCGACCATGCGGCTGCGGACGCTGTCCTCGAGTAGGTGGTCGAGGCTGTCGATCGCCTCCTGCTCGGAGAGCCGGTGCGGGTCGGCTTCCCCCGCAGCAGCCACCGCTTCGAGCGACCAGTAGCTGGACGGGCTGGTCATCCGCCCCCCGGCGAGGTCGTCGAGCCCGAGTTCGACGTAGCCGGACGGCGGCAGCTTCGAGATGCCCGCGAAGATGGAGTAGGGCGCGGGCACGTAGCCGTAGCGCATGTACAGCGCTATCGCGCCACGATCGAGTACGGGCTCGAAGTCCGGGTGGGCCTGGATGGCCTTGAGCTCCGAGCCGAACAGGAACGTCCCGCGGGAATAGCCGTAGAACAGCGGCTTCTCACCGAAGCGGTCGCGCGCCAGGGTCAGGCGGCGCTCCTGGCGGTCCCACATGGCCAGGGCGAACATGCCATCGACCCGTTCGAGCGTGTCCGCCACACCCCAAGTTTCGAACGCCTCGACCAGGACCTCGGTGTCCGAGTGGCCTCGCCAGCCACGCTGCCCTTCCCCCTCGAGTTGGGCGCGCAGTTCGCGGAAGTTGTAGATCTCGCCGTTGTAGACAACGACGTGGCGGCCGCTGTGCGACGCCATGGGCTGACACCCGTCCGGCGTCGGATCGATGATGGCCAGACGCGTGTGGCCCAGCGCGACACCGCAGGCCTCGTCGAGCCACACGCCGCGGTCATCGGGGCCGCGGTGCCGTTGCGTGTCGACCATGCGGTCGGCCGCGGCAGCGAGAGCGGTGGCGGAGAACCCAGGCGACACGAACCCCGTGATCCCACACATTGCCGCAACCTTCCATTGCGCCGCGCGCGGAGCGTATCCGCGCCGAGGCTTGGCCGAACCCGGCTCCAACGCCGGGGTCTCGGGCCCTAGTTGCCGCGTCGCAGGCGCCAGCCTCCCACGACTGACTTGGCCACCGCGGCCAGCGCCGCGAAGTCCGACATGCGCGGGACGACGTCGAGCAGGCCCATTCGCAGGGTGGGGGTCCGGCCGAGCAGCACGACGGCGAGGAGCAGTCCGACAAGGCTCGACAGGCCCGAGGCAACCGCGGCACCCGCCAGCCCGAGCGTCGGGATCAAGACCAGGTCGAGCAGGAGCATGACCACCAGGCTTGAACTGAACGAGGCGACAGCAATCCCCGGATGGCTTCGGGCTGCAGCCAGGCGACACAACACCCACTGGGTAGCGGCCGGCACGCCTCCGATGAGGAGGACGACGGCCGGAACGACCGCCGGCTGGAAGTCACGTCCGAAGAGAAACGGAATCAGGATCGGTTGCACCACGGCGAGCCCGCCCGCCATCACGAGCGCGAACGCACTCGTCAGTCGCGTCAACCGATGCACCTCGGCCCCCGCGGCGGACGAATCGGCGCCTGCCACCCTCGGAAACGAGGCGTACGCCAAGGCGTTCGACGCCATCGTCGTGGTCAGGCCAACGGTGAGCGCAACGCTGTAGAACCCCGCTTCAGCCGACCCGAGCAGGTTGAGGACCAGCAACAAGTCAGCGCGTGCGGCGGCCATCATGAACAGGGCCGAGAGCTGCAGTACGACTCCGAAGCGAAGGGCACTCCGCAGGTAGTCCTTGTCCACAGCGAGACGCCAGGAGACACGCCTCCCGAGGCGCCGCCCGGCATAGGCGGCGCCGACGATGCTGCCGAGCACGCCGGCAGCGAGCGCGCCCGGCACCCCGAACTCGAAGGCGACCAGGGCCGCGGCCAGCGTGGCGGTCGTGACCGCGATCGTCACGATGTTGGCGTGGCTGCTCTCGCGTACCTGGCCGACTGCATTGAGCGCCAGCGACACGGTCTGTGTCAGGACCGAGACAGGAACGCCCACTGCCATGATCAGGGCGGGAAGGGCCACCCGTTCCCAGTCTGAGCCGAACTGCCAGCGTGCGGCCAAGAGAGCAAGCGCACCGCCCAGCGCGGAACTCACGAGCACGGCCGTGAGCGTGGTAGAGAACGCCGCACGGAGCTGGCGCTTCCCGTCGGCCGTCAGCACGATGAGCGACTCGCCGAGACCGAGTACGGATCCCTGTACCGCCAGGCTGGCAAGCAGCGTGAGCGATGCGTAGATGCCTTTGCCGCTCGGGCCGAGCCACCGGGCGGTGAGGAGTCCCGCGCCGATGCCGGCCACCAAGCCGAAGACCTCGGCGGACAGTCGCGACAGCGTGTCCCCCCTCAGGGTCCGCGTCACGGCGACGACCGGGCGAGGTCGAGATCTGCCGTCGTCACCTCGACAGTTGCGGCCCCGTCAGCCACGGTAGAGGCTCCGGGCGGCCGACAACGCAGCTCTCGCACTGCCGACGGCAGCGATGCGGCGGGCGCCGGTCGCCCAGGCCGCCCGGCTGTGTCGGTAAGCGCGTGGCCAGGAACGATCCCGTGCGTGCATCGCGGCGAGCACGGCCCGTGTCCGGGCGTGCAACTCAGGGCGCGCGCTCGCCGGCACGAGCTCCTCCTGGTCGATTACATCGAGGGCGGACAGCATGCACCGCTCCACCGTCTCGGCGGACCCCGTCGAGTTCGCGGCATGGATGCGAACGTGCAGCGTCGGATGCTGCGTCGTGACGATCTGGACGCCGGCGGCCCGAAGCCTCAGCAGCAGGACCCAGTCCTCGGATCCTTGCACCTCACGCTGCTCGGGAAACCCACCGGCCGCGGCGAAATCCTCCCGCGAGACGAGCAACGACGACCCCGCTCCGGGAAACGAGTTCTCCACGGACAGCCGTGTTATCGCGTCCGGCGCGGCACGCAGCACGCCGCCGTACAGGTCACCGTGGCCATCCATCTGCCGCATCGGCGTGACGACGGCCCGCCGTGGCGCGGCCAACCGCAGCTGCTCGCCGAGCTTGCCGGCGGCCCATCGGTCGTCGGAATCGAGGAACGCCACATAGTCGGTGTCGCTGTGTCGCACCCCGAGGTTGCGCGCGGCGCCGCGTTCGATGTTGACGTCGGAACGCACGGCCGTGATGCGGGCACCGAACGATCGCAGGACCGTAGGGGTCGCGTCCGTGGACGCGTCGTCGACGACGACGATCCTGTCCGCGGGCCGTGTCTGGGACAGCACCGACTCGATCGCCTCACCGACGTGGTCGGCACGGTTGTGCGCAGGGATGACGACCGTGACCGTCGGTTGCGGGGTAGACACGGGGGCTCCTGCACGGTTGCCCGGTTAGGCGTTGCCGTTGCTCAACGCCTTCGCCAGTCCGGCCGCGACCTCGTCGAGTTCGTCGATCCCGAGACCCGGGTGGATGGGCAGCGAGACGCAGCGCCCGACCACGCCCGCGGCGCGCGGCGTGTCGTCACGGGTCACCTGTTCGCTTGCACGGTACGGCGGGTGGTCCCACACCAGACTCGGGTAGTAGATGCCGGCCTGGATCTGCTGCGCCGCGAGTTCGGCGACGACGCCGTCGCGGTCCGCACCCTCGGGCAGCAGCACCGTGAACTGGTGCCACACGTGCACCCGATCGGCAGGTGCCTGCGGCAGTTGCACGGCGGGACACGCCTGCCGCAACGCCGTCGCGAGGTGGTCGGCGTTGCGCGCGCGCTTCGCGTTGGTCGACTCGAGGTCCTCGAGTTGCGGGATCGCGACGGCAGCCTGCAGCTCGGTCATGCGCAGGTTGTGGCCGATGGCCTGGTAGTCGTAGGGCCGGGCCATGCCCTGGTTGCGCAACAACCGGATGCGGTCGGCCACCTCGGCGTCGTTGGTCGTCACGACGCCTCCTTCCCCGGCGGTCACGTTCTTCGTGGCGTAGAACGAGAACGTCCCGATGCCGGCCGATCCGGCCAGGACGCCGGCGACCGAGGCCCCGTGCGCCTGCGCGGCGTCCTCGATGAGCAGCAGCCCGTGTGCCTGCGCGATCGCGTCGAGCCGCGGGAGGTCGGCGGGCAGCCCATACAGGTGCACCGGCAGGATCGCCGCCGTGCGCTCGTTCACCAGCGACTCCACCGACGCCGGATCGATGTTGAAGTCCTCGCCGACTTCGGCGAACCGGACGTCGGCGCCGGACCGCAGGACCGCGTTCAACGTGGCGGCGAACGTCAGTGGTGTCGTGATGACCTCGGCCCCTGGCCCGATGCCGGCCGCCTCGAGTGCGACGTCGAGCGCGGCCGTCCCGTTCGAGACGGCGACGGCGTGGTCGGTCCCGGCCATCTGTCGGCAAAGCTCCTCGAACCGCTCGACCATCGGACCTTGCGCCAGCCGGCCGCTTCGCAGGACCTCGATGACAAGTTGTTCGACGCGTTCGCCCAGGTTCGGCTGCGATATGCGGATCACGGGGCTTGGCCTCCGGGCTGGTCGGTCAGGATCTGATCCGCCAGCACGTGCGCCGGCAGGAGGGACGCACGCTCGGCGTCGGCATCAGCTCGGCCTTCGGCGAGGTCGAGGAAGTGCTCGAACTGCAGTTGCAGGGGCTCGCCGGAGTGGCGAACGAAGGGGATGTCGATCACGGTTTGCGCACGGTAGGTCTGCTGGTCCGAGAGCTCGTGACGGATGTGCCGGTAGACCGTCACGGTGTTGCGAACGAGGTCGACGTCGATGTGCTCTTCCGAGGTGGACACCAGCATGCGCCGCGACTTCCGCTGGCTCGCTCTACTGGCGGAGACGGTGGCGACGCCGACGTCACCGAACGTCAGGCTTGCGTCCGCGATCTCGTTCACGGCGCCGCTCGCCGGCGCCCAGCAGGAACTCACCACCCGCGTCACCTCGTGATCGTGCAGCATGACGGCGATGTCGAGGTCGTGGATCAGCAGGTCGAAGACGACGTCGGTGCTGATGCGCTCGGCGGGAGGGCTGTGACGGACCGTGACCAGGTGCCTCGGCGGCTCGGTGAGCCTGGACCGCGCGGCGTTCACCGCGGGGTTGTACCGCTCGACGAAGCCGCACATCAGGGCGACGTCCACCTGCCGGCTGCGCTCCACGAGCCGCGTCGCGGATGACAGGGTCTCGGCGAGGGGCTTTTCGACGAGCAGCGGCAACCCCGCGTCGAGCAGTTCGAGCCCGATCTGCTCGTGCGAATCCGTCGGGGACGCGATAATCGCCGCGTGCGCCGAAGCAGCCGCCTCCGGGCGCGGGAACCAGGGCACGCCGAACTCCCGGGCCAGCGCCTCGGCGGCAGGAGCGGGATCGATGAGCATCGCGAGCCGGGCCCGCGTCGAGCCGACGATGATCCGTGCGTGATGGCGGCCCATGACGCCGGCCCCCACGAGTGCGATCTCGAGCGTGCTCACTGGCTGGACCCTGCGGCGGGAGGAAGCGAGACGCCGCAGTCCGGGCACGAACCGTGACCGTCGGGCGCAACGCGAGTCGAGGTGCACCGGCAGATCCAGCCGACGAAGCGGGCCGGGTTGCCGACGACCACCATGTGTGCGGCGACGGGCCGTGTGACGACGGCGCCGGCGCCGACCATGGCGGACCGACCGATGTCGTTGCCGGCCACGATGGTGGCGTTGGCGCCGATGGAGGCGCCCGCACCCACCACGATCTCGGTCAGAACCCATTCCTCGCGCGCCCGCGGCAGGCGATCGTTGGTGAAGACCGCGCTCGGCCCGACGAAGACGTCGTCCTCGAGCATCACGCCGCGGTACACCGACACGTTGTTCTGGATCTTGACCCGGTTCCCGATCGAGACGCCGGCATCGATGAAGACGTTCTTGCCCAGCGTGCACCCCCTGCCGATGGTCGCCCCCTCTCGCACGTGGGCGTGATGCCAGACGCGGGTCGAGTCGCCGACGACCGCCCCGTCCTCCACGATCGCCGAGGGATGGATCACAGGCTCCGGACGGCTCACGAGGACCACTTCGAACGAGGGGTGGGCTGGGACCGGCAATGCGGTCACCCGTTCGCGCGAGGCTACCATCGGCACCTCTGCTCGTCGGCCGCTAGCCCGCTCACGCCACGCCACAGGACGAACGTGCGACATCGAAGTCTGCCTGCCGACGTCCGGCGTGGACAGGGTCGCAGACTTCTCGTCCTCGACTCCGCCTACACCATGGATCAGGTGCGCGAACGACGCATCGAGCACAGCATCACGTCGCGGGACCTCGACGGGTTCTTCGAGCATGTCTGGAGCGTGCATCCGCTCGTCGGCGCAGACGGGTCGAGCACACGCGCAGGTCGACCCGTCAGCCACCGACTCGGCCCGCGCCACACGGTCATCGAGGGGCACACACGGTGGCCTGGCCTGCAGCGGGTGCCGGTCCTGGGCCTGGCGCTGGCGCAGCTGGCGCTGTGGCGCCGCCTGGTGCGGGTGGCCGCCGCCGTGGACGCGATCCGGGTCGGCGACCCCTACTACCAGGGCTTGATCGGCTGGGCGCTCGCGCGCCGCTTCCGCGTCCCGCTCGTGGTGCGCGTCAACGGCAACTACGACGCCATCTACGCCTCGGTGGGCCGCCCGGCCTACCCCCGGCTGCTGCGGTACCGGTGGCTGGAGAAGCGCATCGAGCGGTTCGTGCTCTCGCGGGCAGCGGTCGTCGCCGGCGCGAACGAGGACAACCGCCGCTATGCCGAAGCGAACGGCGCCCGCCGCGAGCGCACCACGGTGTTCCGGTACGGCAACCTGATCGACCCGGAGCACTTCACCGAACCGGACCGGCGCGCCAGCGTGCGCGACCAGCTCGGCCTCGACGGGCCGTACCTGATCTGCGTAGGCAGACTCGAACCGGTCAAGCACCCTGAGGACGTCATCGACGTCCTCGCCCATCTACGGTCCGATCCGGCCGCCCTGCCTCCGGTGACCGCGCTGTTCGTGGGCGACGGCGAGCAGCGACCGGACCTCGAACGTCGAGCAGCCGAGCTCGGCCTGAGCGCCGGCGTCAGGTTCGCGGGCAACCTCGACCAGCGCACGATCGCCGCTGCTCTGCACGAGGCCCACGCGGTGTTGGCGCCGATGACGGGACGCGCCTTGGTGGAGGCGGCGCTGAGCCGCACCCCCGTCGTCGCCTACGACGTCGAATGGCATCCCGAGATCGTGGAGCACGAACGAACCGGCCTCCTGGTCCCCTACCGCGACACCGAGGCGATGGCTGCCGCCGTGCAGCGGCTGCTCGACGACGGCGAGCTTCGGGCACGTCTCGGAGACGACGCCCGCGAGGCCACGCTGCACCTGATGGACCCACACCGACTCGCAGAGGTCGAGCGCGCGGCCTATGCCTTCGCATTCGGCGAGCGGGACCACCCGTGAGGGTGCTGTTCACCGCCAACTCGCTCGACATGGGCGGTATCGAGATGAACCTCGTTCGTCTCGCCGCCGCGATGACCGCCCGCGGTCACAACGTGACCGTCGCCAGTCGGGGCGGTCTGCTCGCGCCGGCGCTGCGCGACGCCGGCGCGACGCACGTGACGCTGGAGCTGAGCCGGTCCCCGGCGGGGATCTGGCGCGACGTCCGACGACTCCGCGGCCTGCTCGATGCGGGGGGCGTCACCGACGTGGTCCATGTGATGTCCGCCTCGACGGGCCCGCTCGTCTTGGCCGCGCGCGCCAGCCGGCGCCGTCGGGCCGTCGCCTTCGCCTCGCCGATGGGTCTTCGCACGCATCCCGACGAAGCGGGGTGGCGCGTGCTCCTGCGGGCCAAGCTCGTGACGGCAGGAGCGGGGACGATCATCTCCATCTCGCCGGAGATCACCCGGACGATCGAGCGACTGCGCATCCGGCCGGCGAGGCTCGTGTCGAGATCGGTGGTCGGCGTCGAGGCTCCGCCCCCTGACCGGCGCGACGAGGCCCGCCGGCGGCTGCGCGACGAACTCGGTGTCACACCCGACACGTCCGTCGTGACGACTATCGGTCGGCTCGATCCCACCAAGAGCCACCACCTGTTCATCGCGGCCGCCGATCACCTGCGCCACTCGGGCCCGGCAGCCGTCTTCGCCATCGTCGGTGGCGGGCGACTGCGTGCCGAACTCGAGCGGGACATCGACGCTCGTGGCTGCGGGGACGTCGTCCGGTTGTTGGGTGAACGCCAGGACGTCCGCGGGCTGCTGGCCGGGACCGACGTCTACGTGCGGCCGGGCGTCGTCGAGGGCTTCGTCGGGATCACCGTCCTCGAAGCGCAGGCGACGGGCATCCCGGTGGTGTCCTTCGACACCACCGACGTGCGCCTGGCCATCGATGACGGCGTCTCCGGACTGCTCGTCGACAACGGCGACCCGGTGGCCATGGCCGAGGGCATCCGACGGCTTCTGCTCGATCACGAACTCCGGCGCAGCATCGCGGCGGCTGGCTACAAGCGGTGGCAGGCGACCTACGAACTCGGCGCGATCGCGGACGGGCTGCTCGGCCTCTACCTTGACCGGCTTGGGCGTGCGCCCGTACCGCCGACCGAATCCTGAACTGCAAACCTCCGAGGGGGAGCGACGTGCCCAGCACCGTGGTCGGCGCAGGCAGCGCCGTTGGTCGGCTGCGCTCGACCCTGCGCGCGCATCCCGTCGCGACCGTCTTCGTGATCGCGCTGGTGCTGCGTTGGGCGCTCTCGGCCGGGTTCAGCGCCTTCATCGGTGGCGCGGTGTTCATGGACGATGGGCTCTACGTCCAACTGGCGACGGACGTCGCGACGTCACAGACGGGGCACTGGGACGAGTACACGCGCTGGCTCTACCACGCCACGGCGACCTATACGTACCTGCTGACCGCGCTGTTCTGGTTGGTCACCCCGTCGATGTTCCTCGGGCAGCTGATAACTGGCATGTTCGGGGCCGTGACGGCTGCTCTCGTGGTGCGTCTCGGCATGGAAGCGATGCCGAGGAAGTACGGGTTTCTTGCAGGGTTGGCTATCGCGGTGCTTCCGTCGCAGGTCCTGTGGTCGTCGCTGACGCTCAAGGACGCGGTGACGTGGTCACTCCTGGCCTCCCTGGCGATGGGGATCGCGGTGACGATGCGCACCTCCGGCCGCCGTCTGGCCGTCGTCGGGGCCGGCCTGCTCCTGCCGCTCGCCGGCCTGTACTTCGTACGGGCCCACATCGCGCTCGTCGCGTTGTGGGCGATGGCGATCACCGCCTGGCTCGCCCCTGCGGCCGGACGGTGGCAGCGGGTGGCGGCAACGGCGATCGCGGTGCTGGTCCTGCCGTGGAGCGTGGGCATGGGGCCGCTGGGCATCGACTTTGTACGGGCGCAGAACGATCCGGAAGACCAGCGTGCGCTCATGGCGCAGGGTGCGGACACCGCGTTCGTCGTCCCCGAACTCAACCTCGACGACGACGTGCGCCGCCAGTTGCGCGAGGCCGGCGAGCGGCTGCGCGAGCGCGAAGAGGCATTGGCGGCCGCCCGGGCCGCCGGCGACGCCGACACGTCGGAGGACGTCGCGGACGCGGAGCGGGACGCCGCGCAGGCACGGCAGGACGTGCAGGCGCTCCAGGACCGCTACCTGCCGCCCGAGGTCGGCCGCGACCAACTCGAGCAGTGGCTCGCGCAGGAGGCGCCGGCCGAGAGTGCCGAGCCGCGCCCCACGCTCGACGAATGGCTCAGCACGGGCGACGACGAACGCGGCGAGGGACTGCTCGCCAACCTCCGTCATTTGCCACGCGGCCTGACCGTGATGCTGCTCGAGCCGCTCCCGTGGCGCAGCACGGGCAACCGAAGCGTCGATCTCGCGCGTGTCGACATGCTGCTGTGGTATCCGATGCTCGCGCTGGCGGTCGTCGGTGCCGTCACGCTGCGCGGACGGCGTCTGCGCGTCCTGGCGTTTCCGCTGGTGGTCGGTGGCGGCATCGCGACGATGCATGCCCTGATCCAGGGCAACCTCGGCACGGCGTTCCGGCACCGGGGCGAGTTCGTGTGGGCGGTGGCGCTGCTGGCGGCGGCCGGCGTGTGCCGCCTCGTGCTCGCGCGGCACGGCGACGCGCCTACGAGCTGAGGCTGCCCCGACGCCTGGGTCGTCGGCCGGTGGCGCGGGCGACCAGCGCGGCGGCGTCGCGGCGGCGCAGCGCGAGGATGTTGCGATCGTCGTCGAGGTCGCGGAGGCCGGACACGGTGCTCGGGACGAGCCGGGGGGTGCGTGGGACGCCGCGCTCGACGAGCACGAAGAAGGCGTAGTCGTCGGCGAGGCGTTCGAGCTCGACGAGCAGGTCGACAGTCGTCGGGAACGACGGCGCGAGTTCGAACAGCAACGCCCTGACCGCCCCGGCATCCAGCAGGTCTCGCGCGCCGCGCAGCACCTGCCCCTCCGCCCCCTCGGCGTCGATTTTCAGCAGCGCGATCTCGTCGACCCGATCCTCGCCGAAGCGGGTGTCGAGGCGTTCGCCGTCGATGACGTGCACCGTATACCCGTCTGGCGGCCCGAGTTCACGCAGGGTGGCGAGGCCCGTGTGCGCCGCGTCGCTCGCCAGGCGCAATTCGATGGGGCCGTCCACGTCGGTCGCCGCGGCCGGGACCGGCTCGACCTGCGCCAGCCTGTGCCGCTCGATCGTGGCCGCCAGGAGCCGGTGGGTCTCGGGCAACGGTTCGTACGCGACGACGCGTCCGGTACCACCGACCGCGTGGGCCGCGACGACGCTGTAGAGCCCGATGTTCGCACCGACGTCGATCACGGTGTCACCGACGTCGAGCAGCCGCGCGACCACGTGCACCTCGGCGCGCTCGTACAGCCCGCGGTAGATGTTGGTGGCCATCCAGTCGGCGGTGTCGATCGGGACCGTCACGCCGCCCGGCAGCGTCACGGCGACCTCGGCCGCCAACGGCGTGATGCGCTCGGCTGCGCCCCAGTAGTAGCGCGCGCCGGGAACGCCGCGGGCGGCGAGCCATCGGGCGACACGGTGAGCCACGGGCATGTGCGACTGGCGGCACGAGTAGGGGCGGCTCACGACGGCGGTCCTTCGAGGTCACGGAGTCGGTTGTCCACCTCGTCCGCGATCTCGGCATTGTGCGGATCGCGGGTGGCGGCCTCACGGAACCAGTCGGCCGCCGCCGCATCGTCGCCGAGTTGATAGGCGAGGTTGCCCGCGAGCATGGCGGACGTTGCGTTGCCCGGGTCACGTTCGGCCGCGGCCGTCGCGGCACGCAGGGCGGTCGGCAGATCCATGCGGGCCGCGGCCAGGTTGGCCTGCAGATACCAGTAGATGCCGCGGTACGGCGCGATCTCCACGGCCCGGTCCATGCGACGCTGCGCCTGGTCGGCGTCGCCGGCCTGCGCCGCCGCCAGGCCGCGCCCGGCGTGGATGTCGGCGCGGAGCGGGCCGCTCGACGTCCACACGACGACCACGGCCAGGGCCAGGGCGACGAGCACGGGAGCGCCGACGGCCGGTGCTCGAGCGGCGCGCTTGCGGCCGGGAACCGCCTGTGGTGGCCGGCTCAGCGCGATGATCGCGCCACTGGCGACGAAGTGGAGCAAGGCCAGGCTCGGGACATCGATGGAGACCAGCGACTGCACCTGGTAGCCGAGCCACAACGCGCCGACGCTCCCCAGCAGCAGCCGGCGCTCGCCGTCGACCTGCACGAGGCCACGCACCAGCCGGTAGGCCACGTACGCGCAGAAGGCCAGATAGGCCACACCGAGGAGGGTGCCGCCGTTCGAGAACATCGCCAGGGGCACGTTGTGCGGGGCTTCGGCGTTGACGCCCAGGAACCGTGACGCATGCTCGGCGGGACGGATGGTGGGGAAGTACAGGCCGAAGGTGTCCGGTCCGGTACCGAGGACGGGGTGCTCGCGGATGAGGTCCGCGGCAGCAGTCCAGAAGTATCGACGTTCCTCGAGGCCTTGCTCGACGAGGCCCGCGAGGCGTGCTCGCAGTGTGACTGCGACCACGCCGAGTGCAGCGATGACCACGGCCAGGCCGACGATGGCCTGCCGTCGGCGTCCGCGATCGAGCCGCTGCCCGAGGTCCACCCCGAGCGTCAGCCCTAGCAGCAGCGTCCCGGCCACCAAGGCGACCACGCCCTGGAACGATCGCGTCGTCGGCAGCGCGGCGACCGCGAGGACCGCCGCCATCCCGCCGGCGACCCGCCATCCAGGGCGCTCCCTTCGCAGCGGGGCCAGGCCCGCCACGGCCGGCGCCGCGGCCCCGAGGAAGCCCGAGGCGAAGTTCTGCTGACCGAGCGTGGACGCCGTGCCCGTCAGCCCGATATCGACCCAGACGAACGGGTCGCCACCGGCGGCCTGGAGCAGCGCGTACGCGGCCGCGGTGCCCACCGAGACTGTCAGAGCCCGAAGCCACAGCCGTACCGCGACGGCACCGTCGGCACCCGAGATCGCGGCGATGGCCACGACGGCCAGTGCGACGTACATAACGAGGCCGGCGCTGTGGGCATGGTCGCCGTGGATGGCGATGCGCGGCCAGGACGAGAATGCCGTTGCGGCCACGGCGACGAGCAGGAACGTCGCGAGCAAGGCCGCGAACGCTGGCTCGCGACGAATGGCCACCTGCATGGTGGTGCGCGAGGCGACAAGGGCGCAGACAAGGGTCGCGGCGCCCACGACGAGCACCGTGGCCTTGACCGTCTGGAACGGCTCGAGCGCGTCGCGGAGGAACACTAGTGGGACCAGCGCAAGCAGCAGCGCGACAACCCAGTCGCCGATCGTCACGTGGAGGACCTGGCGACTGGCCATGGGATCGCCTCCTTCAGGTACGCGCGGACGCGCTCGCCGGGCGGGCGCGGAGTTTTTGTGTGGGCAGCAAGGAGCCCCGGGTAGTTTCGCCCGGGGCTCCTCAACGCTATCCGGCGCTAGGGCCGGTCAGCGATGTTGCTCAGTTAGCCGGCGTGCCGGTACCACCGGTCGTGGCTGCGTCACCCTCGGTCGCAAGCTGACCGTTGGTGCCAGTGACTGCAGCGAAGGTGTTGGTACCCAGCACCGCCGAGCCCACCGTCGCCGAGGTCGGCGTCGGGCTGCCCACAAACTCGCACTGAACCTGGTTCAGTCCAGAGGCGGTGGAGGTTGCAGTGGCGCCAGCAACGCGCTCACAGCTGGTCGACGCGAGACGGGTGCCGTCCGCGAGATACAGCTGGAAGCTCGTGTTGGCACCTGTCGTGAACGCCACGTTCTGATCGAACGTGTAGGTGGCAACGGTCGGGCCAGGCTGACCGAAGACGTCCTCGGGCTGCGAAAGTGCGACAGCCGTGAGGTTCGGGCCTGAAGTACGACCCGGGGTGCGCTCAGTCACCGACTGGTTGGCGACGCCAACCTCGTCGGCCTGGTTCGTGCCATTGGCACCAGTGACAGCATTCGCGTTGGCGGAAGCACCAACAGCGGTGTTCAGGGCGCCGTCAGGGAAGACGACACGGACCTGGGTGTTGCTCGGACCGCCGATGGTCGCCACGGAGCTGGAGGTCGACGTCCCGTCAGTGTTGTAGACGTTGAACGGACCTGCAGCCGCGGTGACGGTGGTGTCGAACTGGTAGATCACGACGTCGGCGCCGGCCTGCACGTCAGGCTGGAAAGCCGCCTGCGTCAGTTCGGGTCGGGGCGTGTTCTGGTCGGGGGTGTTGGTGACCTGCAACGGGTTGGTAGCGCCACCGGTAGAGGTGGCCTGCACCGTGTTGGGCTGGACGACGCCGCGTGCGACGTTGGCCGAGCTCAGCGCAGTGCCGCCCACGGGCGGAGTCGCAGTCGGGTCGCCGCCGGGGTTCGTGCACTGGACCGTGATGGTCGTGGTGCCGTTGCCGCCGGGCTGGGAACCGCCAGCGGCTCCCGACGAGCCAGCTGCAGGACCCGCACAAGGCGCGGTGTCGCCATCAATCAGAACGAGGCTGAAGCCACCAGCGCCGGTGGTCCAGGCGTTCTGATCGAACGTGAAGTCGACAGCCGTCAGACCAGCGGTCGCACCTGCGCGGTACGCCGAGATCGTCTGGACGTCCGGAGCCGCGGTGACGCCGGCCGCGCCCGTGGGCGTGGACTGCGCCGTACCGATTGCCGCCGCACCCGCGGGGTTCGCGCGGAAGTCGACGTCGTTGACAGCACCCTCCGCCACGGTGGCCAGCGTCAGCTGTTCCGCGACGGCGGTGGCGGTCAGGTCGGAGTCCGTGAAGCGGATGAGCACGGAGCGGTTGTCGTTCTCGAAGCCGACCACGTTGTCGCCCTGGAAGCGCTGGTTGGCGCTCGTGTAGGCGTAGAAGTCGTCGGTGTCAGGACCGGTCGTGCCGAAGGTCAACACTGCCTCATCGAACGTGTACCGAATGATCGTGCCAGCCGGGTTGCCCGGCGTGACCTGCCCCTGCGTGGTCGTCGAAACGATCGCGGCAGAAACAAGTTCGGGACGGACGGTGACGCCCGTGCCCGGAGGCGGAGGCGTGGTGTCGTCGACCATGACGCCGTTCCACTCACCGGCTTCGTCGGCTGCGCCGGCGGCACCAGTGATGAACGTCGCCATCTGTGCACGAGTGACGTTCTCACCCGGGCGGTAGGTGTCGTCGTTGAAGCCCGTGACGATCTGCAGTTCCGCGAGCTGGTTGATCTGCAGCTCGTGGGTCGTGCCGTCGTCGTCGTCGAACGCGTCATCCGGGTTCGACGGCAGGTCAACGCCGATGTAGTCGAGGGCGTTGGCGATGAACCGTGCCATCTGGCCGCGGGTCACGTTCGCACCGGGCGAGTACGTGGTCGCCGTGGTACCGGCAACGACCCCGATGTCCGCGAGGTAGTTGATCGCGTCCTCGTGGGTGGTGCCGTCGTCGTCGGTGAAGCGGTCAGGCGCGTTGGTCGGGAACGTGGTGTTCCCGTTCATCGCCTGCGAGATGAAGCGCGCGATGAAGGTGGCCATCTGGCCACGCAGCACCGGCGAGCCCGGCTCGTAGGTGGTGTCGGTGACGCCGGACGTGATTGCGTAAGCGGCCAGACAGTCGATCCGGTCCTTGTGCGTGGCGGTGTCCGCCACGTCATCGAACTCGTTGTCGGGCGCACCTTCGCAAACGTCCGCTACGTCTGCAACGGCGATACCGGTCGGAACGGTGGCAAGGATCATGGCCCCTGCCGCGCTGCC
>Ga0208490_100557_pt1 | contig 21637 bp, 21 predicted proteins | sample SubbioAug_CSWold_FD_184818 | JGI IMG/M metagenome (GOLD analysis project Ga0208490, IMG submission 184818) | Serpentinite rock and fluid subsurface biosphere microbial communities from McLaughlin Reserve, California, USA - CR11Aug_CSWold (SPAdes) | ecosystem: Environmental > Terrestrial > Deep...
TCAGCGCGCCGATCCTGGTGCGATAGGGCGCGGCCATCGTCGGATGGATGCGGATGGGCGAGGGGGCGGGCTCTTTGGTGAGGTCGGTCTCGAGCTGGATGCGGCGTGTGTCGAGCGCCAGCATCCGGTCCTTGACCTGATCTGCAGGAATGCCCGCGATGATCGTATCGCAAACTTTGCCCAGTGTCGGCATGGCCTGATCTGCGGACAGAATTATGCTGCAAGCTCCGCGAAGGTCTGGAATGCGGTTGCGCCGTTGGCCGCGATTTGACCTTTGCGGATCATGTGGGCGGTCTCGGTGCCTGCGAGGGTGGCGGCCGCCGAGTGGAAAGCCTTGAAGCCCCTCATCGGGCTGGTGATCCGCTTGAGGACGCGGTGGTCCTGTTCCAGTATGTTGTTGAGAGATTTGACCGTCCGCACCTCGATGGTGCGCCCGTTGCCGGTGAACTTCAGGATCACGTTCACCGCCTGAAGGCTGGCCAGGTTGGCACTGCTCTTGTCAATCACGATTCGGTCCGGCACGCCGTTGGTACCGATCGCTCGCTTGAAGACGCGCCGGGCAGCGGACAGATCTCGGCGTTCGGAAAGCAGGAAATCAAGGGTTTGGCCGTCGCGATCCACAGCCCGGTCAAGAAAGGTCCATTTGCCCTTCTCTTTGATGTAGGTTTCGTCCATCCGCCAGGATGTGGCGGTCGGCCGCTTCCTCGCGTGCGCCCGGGCCGCGATCAGCGGCGCGACCTTTACCACCCAACGATTCAGCGTGGCATGGTCGACCTTCACACCGCGCTCGGCCATGATCTCCTCCAAGTCACGGTAGGAGACGGCGTAGCAGAGGTAGAAGAAACCGCGTGCAGGATCGCGGACTTCGGATAATGCACGCCCATAAACGCGATCACGCCAACCGCCTCTTGCCAACTCCCTGACAACGCTAACATATCATGCGCGCTCAGAACGTCGAAAGTTTGCGACAGTACCTGCCTATGTGCTGCATGAGGCCGACGGGCCGCGCGAAATCACGCTTCTGGCCACAGGAACCGAAGTCGGGCTTGCCGTTCAGGCACGCGAGGCGCTTGCCGAAAAGGGTAACCAAGCCGCCGTCGTCTCGATGCCCTGTTGGGAGATTTTTGCGGAACAGGACCAGGCTTACCGGAAGGCCGTTCTCGGTGACGCGCCCCGCATCGGTGTCGAGGCCGCAATGCCCTTTGGCTGGGAAAGGTGGCTGCGCCCGACGGACAGGTTTGTCGGTATGTCGGGCTGCGGGGCCTCGGATCATGCTGCGACGCTACAAGACCACTTCGGGATCCCCGCTAAGCGTATCGTTGCCGAGGCGATGGAGATGATGCTGCGCGTCGATAAAGCCGCGCAAGGAGACAGGGGCGCCTGTCTCTGTCCGTTGGGCGCGAATTGCACCGTCAAGCCCGCCCCGAGGTGATCGTGATCCGCGCGCACATGTCTTGAGCCGCGGCAAGAGCGCGGGCGGTCGCCATTGTCATCGGGGGCAAGATCATCCATTCCAGCGCCCAAGCCGCGCCGGAGCGGTCCTGCTCATGCACCAGTGCGTGATGCATGGCTGAGACCTGCGTCGCGTTGAAGCGGGCGAGGGTTATCAGCAATTCGGCCAGAACCGGGTTTTGCTTGTGCGGCATCGCCGATGAACCGCCGCCGCCGCTAATTTGGATCTCGTTGATGCCCTGCTGCGCCATGAGGCAGATATCCTGCCCCATCTTGCCCAGAGTGCCAGTGATCCGGGACAAGAACCCGGCATAGTCCGCCAGCCCTTCGCGCTGCGTGTGCCACGCGGCAGGCGGGTTTGACAGACCGAGACGGGCGGCCATGTCCGAGGCGATGGCGTCAGCCTGCGGTCCCAGAGTGGCGCGGTCGCCCACCGGCCCGCCCAGTTGCAGGCATTCGACGCTCGGGCGCAGGGAGGCGAGCCGCGCAGCATGCGCTGTGATCGGCGCGGACCACCCGGAGGCGCGCTGCGCGAAGGCGATTGGCAGGGCGGCCTGCATTCGCGTCCGACCCATGATCTGCACCGCGCCGTATTGGTCTATCAGCCTTTCGAGCGCGGTTGTCAGGGCGGTCAGCCTTTGGGCGTAGAGCGTGTTGATCTCCTGCAAGGTTAGGGTCAAGGCGGTATCCAGCACATCCTGTGAGGTCATGCCCACATGGACCGACCCGGCATCCGCGCCGACCGCATCCTTGATCTGACGCACCAGATCGGGGACCGGCAGACCGTCGCGCGCGGTTCCGCGACGCAGGGCGTCGATATCCGTCTCGAGCGCCGCGATCCTGCGGGCGGCGCGGGTAGCCTGTTCCTGCGGCACTGTTCCGGCATGGCCCAGCGCGCGGGTATAGGCCGCCTCGACGCGCAGCATATGAGCGATCTGCCGGTCGGGGGACCAGATCGCCGCTGCCGGCGGGTCGCCAAAGAGACCAGCCAGCCAGGGATGGGTGAACACATCGCAGGTCATGTCAGTGCCTCGCGCAGATTGCGGATGCTGCGGGCTACGGACTGCGGTGCCTCGATGCAGGGCAAGTGGCCGCAGCCGTCCAGAATTTCGATGGTCGCGCCAGGGATCGTTTCTGCCAATGCTGCCACCAGATCGGGCGGGGTAGCAAGGTCTTCGGCTCCGGCAAGGCAACGGGTGGGCAGCGACAGACGCGCGCTGTCATCGGTGAAGTCGGTGTCGCGGATTGCGGCGCAGACCCCAGCATATCCCGCGGCGGGGGTGCGCGTCAGCATGTTGCGATAGCCTGCGAGCGCAGCGGTCTCTGCCTCACGAAAGCCCGTGCTGAACCACCGCTCTAGAATGGCCTCTGACATGGCGGCGATGCCGTCGCGCCGGACGGTGTCGATGCGCGCGTTCCAGCCCTCAGCATTGCCGATCCGCGTGCCGGTGCAGCACAGCACCAGCCCCGCTACCAGGTCGGGCCGCGCGGTGGCCAGCCCCTGCGCGATCATGCCGCCCACCGACACGCCGCAGATCACCGCATGGCTAAGGCCAAGATGAGTCATCAGCGCGGCGACATCCTCAACCAGCAGGTTCATGGTGATCTCGCCCTCGTCACTCAGCCCGTGACCGCGCTTGTCGAGGCAGAGGAGCGGCGCGTCGGGATCAAGCCCCGCGATTACCGCGTCCCAGATGCGGAAATCCGTGCCGAGCGAGTTGAGACACACCACCGGAATGCCTGCGCCGGGGCGATAGCGGTAATGCAGCGTGACGCCGTTGAGCGTGGCAAAGGGCATCAGGCTGCGACCGGGCGCAGACCAAGAATACGTCGCGCCTCTTGCCATGTGGCGACGGGGCGCTCGTATGTCTCGCATACTGCGACCGCGCGCTTGACCAGCGCCGCGTTGGAGGGCGCCAGCGTATCGCGATCAAGGCGGATGTTATCCTCAAGCCCGGTGCGCGCGTGCCCGCCCGCCGCAATTGCCCAGTCGTTGAGTACGATCTGGTTTGGCCCGACCCCCGCCGCGCACCACGGCACATCGCCAAACAGGCGCTTGACCGTGGCCACGTAGAAATCGAACACCTCGCGGTCGGCGGGCATGGCGTTCTTCACGCCCATGACGAATTGCACATAGGGCACGTCCTTGATCTGGCCGCGTTTGTGCATAAGCGCCGCATGAAAGATATGCGACAAATCAAACGCCTCGATCTCGGGTTTAACGTCATGTTTGATCATTTCTTCCGCCAACCAGTTCACAAGGTCTGGCGAATTCTCATAAACCCGCGTGGGAAAGTTGTTCGAACCCACCGACAGCGACGCCATGTCGGGGCGCAGGGGTAGCATCCCGCCGCGCTCATTCCCCGCGCCAGAGCGCCCGCCGGTGGACAACTGCACGATAATGCCGGGGCAGTGCTGTTCCAGCCCCTCTTTCAGCCGCGCAAAGCGTTCAGGGTCAGAGGTGGGCCGGCCTTCATCGTCGCGCACATGGCAATGGGCGATGCTGGCCCCGGCCTCGAACGCCTCATGTGTGCTTTCGATCTGCTCTGAGAGGGTGACCGGCACGGCGGGATTATCGGCCTTGGTGGGCACCGAGCCTGTGATCGCCACGCAGATGATGCAGGGGTTGGTCATGATTGGGCCTCACAGGTCGAAGAATACGGTTTCATCATCGCCCTGAAGGCGAATGTCGAAATGATAACGGTTGGCGTCCGCGCGCGCGACCAGAGTTTGCCGCCGATGCGCCTGCTCGATGAGGCCCAGCACAGGGTCGGCGGCATTGGCAGCCTCCTCATCCCCGAAATACATCCGGGTATTGAGACCGACATTGATGCCGCGCGCCACAAGCCAAAGGTTGAGATGCGGCGCCATCAGGCGGCCATCGCGCCCCATCACTGGGCCCGGCTTGACCGTCTCAAAGGCAAACACCCCGGTGTCGAAATCCGGGATCACCCGGCCCCAGCCGCGAAAGCCGTCCTCAACCTTGTCTGAATCTGGGCCCGCGCCGGGATAGATGCCCGCCGCATTGGCCTGCCAGACCTCGATAAGCACATCCTTGACAGTGGTGCCGGTGCCGTCGGTGACGGTGCCTGTGACGGTGATGCGCGCGCCCTTGGCGTTCGGCCCGGTGATGTCGCGGCCAAGCTCTAGGCGGTAGATGTCGAACCCCGCATCGCCGGGGGCGAGGCCGATATGGACGTAAGGGCCGGCGGTCTGCGAGACAGATTCCTTTAGGTAATGCAATGACTGAACCATGATCAGTTCCCCTCGGGCCGGTTTTCAAAGAAGGTGGAGCGATGCCCACGCAGCACGATGTCGAACTTGTAGGCGATGGAATCGAGCGGCACGGTTGCGTTGAGGTCGAGCGCCGCGACCAGTTGATCAATCGCACGCTGATCAGGGATCGTCTGCACGATGGGGCATTTGGCGATCAGCGGATCGCCCTCGAAATACATCTGGGTGATGAGGCGTTGCGCAAAGGCGGTGCCGAAGACCGACACATGGATATGCGCGGGCCGCCAGTTATTGACCCAATTGCGCCACGGATAGGCGCCGGGCTTGACCGTGCGAAAGACGTAAAACCCGTCGTCATCGGTCAGGGTGCGCCCGCAGCCGCCGAAATTGGGGTCAATCGGCGCAAGATAGCTGTCTTTCTTGTGGCGGTACCGCCCCCCCGCATTGGCCTGCCAGATTTCGACAAGGGTGTTAGGCACGGGCCGCGCGTTTTCATCCAACACCCGGCCATGCACGATGATACGCTCGCCGATGGGATCGCTCGATTGGGCGTAATTGCGAATGAGGTCATTGTCGAGCGGGTCGATGTCGTTATGCCCGAAGGTCGGGCCGGTCAGCTCGCTCATTGAGCCTTGAAGCGACAAAGGCGCGTTGCGCGGCGAGCGGGCGACGCTGGTCTTGTAGTCCCGGGAATATGCGGGAGGGTGCCATTCCCGGTCGCGTTGATACAGCTCTGCGGTTGTCATGTCGCGTCCCTTTCCATCTCTGCATAAGTCTCCTTGGCCAGCTTGATCGCGTGGTTGGCCGCCGGAACCCCGGCGTAGATCGCGACATGCTGAAAGGCTTCGATCACGTCCTGTGGCGTGGCCCCGGTGCGGGCGGTAGCGCGAATATGCATCGGGATTTCCTCGAAATTGCCGGTCGCCGCCAAAAGCGCCAGCGTCAGCATCGAGCGTTCGCGCCGGGTGATGGCGTCGGAGGCCCAGACCGTGCCCCAGGCGCTCTCGGTGATGAGGGTCTGAAACGGGGTGTCGAACCCGGTCTTGGCCGCTTCGGCACGGTCCACATGGGCCTCGCCCAGAACCGCGCGGCGCACTGACATGCCGGTCTTGTATCGCTCGGTCATCGTTTCGGTATCCCCTTCTGGCGCATCAGGCGTTTTTGCGCGGCGATGCGGAACGGCGCATTGGGCGCGCCATAACCCGTATAGCCACCACGCCGTTCGACGATCTCGAAGAACATGCCGCCCGCATAGGGGCGCGAGTAAAGCTGAAAGAACGCGCCGGCCGCATCTTCGTCATAGAGGATGTTGCCGGCGCGCAGGCGCGCCAGCATGTCGGGGGCCAGATCGAAACGGGCAGCCAGATCGGCATAGTAATTGTCGGACATCGGCAGGGGCTTGAACCCGCGCGCGGCAAGGGCCGCGGAGGTGGCAAATATATCGTCGGTGGCCAGCGCGATATGTTGCACCGAGGCACCGAAACTGTCGGCAAGGAAGTTCCCGGCCATGGTGCGATGGGTTTCCGCGCCGTTGAGCGTGATGCGGAACGCGCCATCACTGGCCTCGAGCGCCTGACTGCGCACCAGCCCGTCGGGATCGACCACATCGACCATCGGCGATTTGCCCATCTTGAAGAGCGTGGTGTAAAAGAGCGACCAGCTCAGCATCTCGTCATAGCTCATAGTCTGCGCCAAATGGTCTATGCGCCGCAGTCCGGCATCGGTGTCCTCGGTCGCGGTTTGGGTGAATTCGACCGACCACACATCGCTCAGCCCGCTGGCCTCGTCGATGAAATGCAGCACGCTGCCGCTGAGACCGCGAATGGCGGGGATGTCCAGCTCTCCGGGGCCGGTGGGCTGCGTGAACGGATCGGCCCCAAGCTGCCTCGCCCGCGCGACCGTGCCCGCCGCGTCCTCGACCGCGATGCCGATATCGCAGACCGTGGTGCCGTGCATGACATAGGCGCTGCTGGCAAAGCCGGTGCTCTCGCGGTTCACTACGATGCGGATATCGCCTTGGGTCCAGATGGTGAGAGCCTTAGCGATATGCGTGCCCGAATGCTGAAAGCCAAGCGCTGTCAGCAGGCTCTCCAGCGCCTCCGCCTCGTCGCCGCGCGTGGCAAACTCGACAAAGGATACGCCGTTCACTTGCGACCGGGCGGGTATGGCGGGCAGATCTGGGGTAATGGAAGGTTCCTCGCGGCGCACATCATCCATCAGCGCTATCAGCGCGCGGTGGCCGTCACGGGCGATGGCGCGTGGCGACCCGCCACGAAACTGATCGTTGAAGATCTCGAGCGAGACCGGCCCGGCATAGCCTGTGGCCATCACCGCCCGCATGAACCTGATCACATCAAGATCGCCCTCGCCGGGCATGTTGCGGAAATGCCGCGACCAATAGAGCAGGTCCATGTCGATGCGCGGCGCATCGGCGAGTTGCACAAAAAAGATCCTGTCGCCGGGGATGCGACGGATGGTGTCGGGGTCGATGCCGCGCGCCAGAGTGTGAAAGCTGTCGAGGATCAGGCCGACATTTGGGCGATCGGCGCGGCGCACCACCTCCCACGCGTCGCGGTGGTCGTTGACGTGATGTCCCCAGGCTAGGGCCTCGAACCCCACCCGAAGGCCGCGGCGCGCGGCGCGTTCCCCCAACTCGTGAAAATCAGCCGCCGCGCGGTCTATCCCGCCAAGCGCCTGCGGGTGACAGGAGGAGCAGACCAGCACCAGATCGGTGCCCAGCTCCTGCATCAGGTCGAACTTGCGCTCGGCCCGGTCGAACGCCTTGGCGCGCAGCGGGTCGGGTAGGCCCTCGAAATCCCGAAACGGCTGAAACAGGGTGATCTCCAGCCCCATCGCGCGGATCAGGTCGCCCACCTCGCGCGGGTTGCCGTCATGGGCGATGAAATCCTGCTCGAAAATCTCGATTCCGTCGAATCCGGCGGCGGCAATCGCCTCCAGTTTCTCGGGAAGGTTGCCGGAAATTGACACGGTGGCGATCGAGGTTTTCATTGCCCCTCCTCCTGAATGGCGGCGCGCAGCGCGCCATGGTCGAGCGGAATACCGGTGAAGATGTCCCAGGCATCGACGCCCTGACCGAAAAACAGCTCATAGCCCGAAATCACCGTCAGCCCCGCTGCCTTGGCGTCTTGCAGGAATTGCGTCTCGACGGGGGTGTAGACCGCATCGAACGCCCATGTCGCGCCCGCTATCGCCTGCGCCGGCAAGGGCGTGCCGCCGATCCCCACCATGCCAAGGGGGGTGCAGTTGATGATGCCGTCCACACCTTTGGCCGCCGAGAGCGCGTCACCGGATGTCTCAACCACCGTGTCCGACCCAAGCGCGCGCAGGACAGCGGCCAGCGCCTCGGCTTTGGCCGGGTCAAGATCGACGCAGCGGATGGTATCGGCATTGAGACCGATAAGGCCAAACGCCACCGCCTTGCCCACCCCGCCGGTGCCGATCAGGCAGACGGTGCCCGGCCCCTGCGGCCCGCGTACCGCGCGATAGGCGGCCATGAAGCCAGAATAGTCGGTGTTGAAGCCCTTCGGCCCGTCCGCGTCGAACACCACCGTGTTGACCGCCCCGATGGCACGCACCAGCGGATCTGTGACCGTGACCTTGGCGGTCACCACCTCTTTATAGGGGTAGGTCACGTTGATGCCGCGAAACCCGCCCGCGTGGGCCTGCTCGAACACCTCGTCGAAACTCAGGCCCATATCCTTGGGGATCAGCCGGTCATAGGTGACCTCGCGCCCGGTCAACTGTCCGGCTGTGCGGTGCAGGCGCGGCGATTTGGACCGGGTGATGTTGTCGCCGATGAGGCCGAGTTTCAAGGGGCCAGATGGTAAGCAAGTCATGATGTAGCCTTTCCGAAGAGACGGGTTTTCAGCGCGGCCCAGAGCGGCGTCTGGCTGAAAAAGATCAGGATCACCGAGGTGAACAGCACGAGCGACAGCGGGCTGGAAACGATGCCGTCGAAGAAGCGCCCCATATCCTCGCGCTCGGAGATGATTGCACGGCGCCAGTTGTCATCCAGCAGTCGCGACAGGATCACCCCTAGGATGACGGGACCGAGCGGATAGCCGTAGTGCCTCATGAAATAGCCAAATACGCCGAAACCAAGCATCCAGTAGACATCCGAGACCCTGTTGTTCACCGCATAGGCTCCGACGATCGACAGAAGCAGGATCAGCGGGATGATGACAGAGCGCGGCATTTCGACGATCTTGGTGAACATCTTGATGCCGGTTAGGCCGAAGATCAGCATAAACACATTGGCGGTGAGCAGCGCGCCGACGATGAACCAAAACATATCCGGCTGGTCGATCATCAGCATCGGCCCGGGATTCAGCCCGTGAATAAAGAGCGCCCCGATCATGATCGCGGTTACCGCGTCTCCGGGAATTCCGAGCGTCATCATCGGAATGAAGGCACCGCCCACGGCGGCATTATTGGCGGTCTCGGGCGCGACAAGCCCTTCCATCGCACCTTTCCCAAAGGGCACCTTGGGGTTCTTGGTCACGCGCTTGGCATGATCATATGCCATTAGCGCCGCGATATCCCCGCCGGTGCCGGGCAGCGCGCCGATGATCACCCCGATGGAGGAAGTTTGCAGCGACAGCGGCAGATATTTACGGATGGTTCCGAAGGAGGGCACGATCTTGTCGATCTTCTGGCGGACGGATTTGAGGTTCACGTTCTGAAGCTGCAATAGCGCTTCGGAGACCCCGAACATCCCGATCATCACCGCGATGAAGGAAATCCCGCCCTCCATCAGTTGGAGATCGAACGTAAACCGTTCGGTGAAGGTCAGCGGATCGCGTCCCACGGCCCCGATGGCGATGCCCAAGGCACCCGCAAAGATGCCCTTGACCAGTGATCCGGTCGAGAGCGAGCCAACCAGAAGGATGCCCAGCACCGCGAGCAGCATGTAGTCGCGCGGCTGGAAGGTCAGCGCAAAATCCGACACGAAGGGTGCTGCCAGCGCCAGCACCAGAATGCCAACCAGCCCGCCGAAGAACGACATCACGGTGGTCACGCCGATCGCCTGTCCTGCCTCGCCGCGTTGCGCCATCGGATAGCCGTCCATCGCCGTGGCAATCGCAGAGGGCGCGCCGGGGATGTTGAGCAGGATCGCGGTGCGCGACCCGCCATAGACGCCGCCCATGTAGATGCCCACCATCAGCGAAATCGCCGGGTAGACATCCCACGAAAAGGTGAACGAAATCAGGATCGAGACGGCCATGGTGACCGACAGACCGGGGATCGCGCCGATATAGATCCCGGCGAAGGTGCCCACGCCCACAAGCAACAGCAGCTCAGGCTGTGTGAAGATCGTCAGAATGGCAAGCAGCGTGTCCATCATGACACCCCCCCGGAAAGAAGGCTGCGGAAAAACTGGATGAATTCAGCCTCGGGCAGAATGCCTGCGGGCAAGAGCACGGTGAACACCACCCGGAACACGATCCAGATCACGATCAGCGACCCGAGCGCCACGGCTAGCGTATAGCCCCAGCCCTGGCGCGCCAGCACCTTGATCGCAATCGTCAGGAAAAGCGCGGCGGTCGGCACAAAGCCTAGGGGCTTCAGAAGTAGGCCAAAGACGATCAGAAACCCGATGAAGAGGATCACCATCCCAGGCAGGATATCGCGGCCGAGCGTCTCGGTGGTGATCTTTGGCAGGCGCGACGTGCGCAGCGCAACGAGACCCGCCGCCACGACCATCGCAAAGGTGGTGGCCATCGGGATCGCGCCGGGGCCCGACAGGGCGGTAAAGCCCGAGATGCCGTAGGCGCTGTAAAGCAGGAAGAGGCTCGCCGCGGTAAGTATCAGGGCAAAGCCCAGTTCGCCGGGTCTGCGCTGTTCGCTGTAGCCGCCGGGCGTCGCATCCGATGTGCCATCGTGATGATCGCTGTCGCCTCTGAATTCCGGGTCCATGATGCTCTCCTCCCTCAAGGTTCATCCCGGGCTCCTCTCCCGGAACGCAAAGCGCCGCCCTGCCTAGTATCGGCGCGGGCGGCGCCATCTTCACAGGGTCCGAAGACCCACAATCGTCAGACAGGGGGCGTTACTCGCCCGGACGGGCGATGCCGAACTCTTCGGGCGAGGCTTTGGTCAGACCGGCATCGTGCAAGAGCCACGCGGTGCCCTGCTGCCACTTGGTCAGAAACGCCTCGGCCTCGTCGCCGCTAATCGCCATCATGGTAAAGCCGCGGCTGTCCATCAGGTTCACGAAATCGGGATGCTCCGCACCCTTGGCATAGGCATCGCTCAGTTTGGCCACAACGTCATCCGGCGTGCCCTTGGGAACGAAAACACCAAAGAACGGGCCCCAGGGCAGGTAGGTGGCATAGCCCTCATTGAACGAGGTGACGGCAGGCACCTCGGGCAGCTTGTCGCTCGGCGCGGTATCAAAAAGCGCTAGTGGCTTCATCGTGCCTGCGCGAATACCTTCGATGGCGGCGCCCAGAACGGCTGGCATCACGTCGATCGCCCCGCCCTGAAGCGCGGTCAGCGCCGGGCCGTCGCCGTCATAAGGCACGGCGATCACGTCAAGATTACCCTCGACCGTGTTCATCATCGCGGTGACCACAGACGGCACGCCCCCCGGCCCGGTGGAGCCCAGGCGCAGCTCGCCCGGATTGGCGGCTATATGGGCCATCATGCCGGCATAGTCGTCAAACGGGACATCGTTATTGGCCACTAGGATCGGGGTGCCGCGTGCCAGAATGTTGATTGGTACGAATTCCGAGTAATCCTTGTCTCCCAGACCCATGATCTTGTAGAGCATCGGGTTTTCCGCGCCCATCAGCAGGGTATAGCCATCCGCCGCAGAACCCGCGACATGGTTGAGCGCGATGGCGCCCACCGCCCCGGTCATGTTCTGCATGACGACTGTGCCGCCAAGCGCATCCTCGGCATGGGGCGTGACCGAGCGCATGACCGTGTCGGTCGAACCGCCCGCGCCCCATTGGATGATGCCCTGGATTTCCTTGCTGGGGTAATTTTGCGCGGTGGCCATGGTGGCGCTCAGGCCAAGCGCCACGAGTGCGCCAATCAGTTTGCGAGACATTCCTGTCCTCCCTTGGTGTGTTCCGGCCAGCGATTCGCTCCTCGCATCGCTGATCTTCTCCAGTTATTAACCTCGGGGTTAATTTGTCAAATTAAAAATGGACCTATGGGTTAATTTCGTGCTACCCAAGCCCGACCGACCCAGAATACAAGAGGCGTGACGATGGATGGCGAGGCACAGACACCAAGAAAGGAACGTAAGACCTCGTGGAAAAAGGACCCCGAGGCGGTCAAGGAGAACATCCTGGGCATCGCGACACAGGAGTTTGCGGCGCATGGCCTCTCGGGGGCCAATATCAACGAGATCGCCCGCAACACCTCCACCTCAAAGCGTATGATCTACTATTACTTCGGCGACAAAGAGGGACTCTATCAGGCGGTGCTGGAGCGGGTTTATTCGACACTGCGCGAGAACGAGGACCGGCTCAAGGTCGAGAACCTCGGCCCGGTGGAGGGTCTGGCGCTGCTGGTCAAGGCGACATTCGAGGCCCATGCCGCAACGCCGCTCTTTATCCGGCTGGTTATGATTGAGAACATCCATAACGCCGACTATCTCCGTCGTTCGGATATCATCCCACGCCTTAACCGTTCGATCATAGACAAATTGGCGGATGTCTGCGCGCGCGGTAAGGCGGCAGGTCTTTTCCGAGACAGTGCTGACCCGTTGGAACTGCACTGGATGATAAGCGCGCCAAGCTTCTACAACGTCTCGAACCGGGCGACGTTCTCAACCTCCTTCGGTGAGGTGCTGTTCACGCCCAAGCGGCAGGAGCGGCTAAAAGAGCATGTGATCGACATGATTCTGGGTGCGGTGGTCATCGGCTACGAGCCCGGTGCGACGCATGCGGTGTGACGTAGCGTGACCGAAATCCTAGCGATTACGTTCCGGTCTATCTGATCATGATCGCTGGCTTCACTTGTGTTCGGACGGGATACCTAGATGGTGGGGTGATCACCGCCCTCAGCGCGTTCACCGTCAAGATCAGCCTACCCGCGCTCATCTTCAGCGCCTTTGCCCTGAACGATGCCGAGACCGCGCTGAACTGGACCCTCAGCGGTGGGTATCTACTGGGCTCGATGATCTCGATGGTGATCGGCTATCTTGTGATGAGCCGGGTATTCGCCCAAGCTCGGAGCGCGTCCTGGATTCACGGGTTGGGTGCGACTCATGACGCAGAGCAGGTCTGCGCCACAGCATTGGTGGCCACGACGCTGGCCTCGTTTTTCACCGTCAGCGGGTTGATCTGGAACGCTTAACTTTACCGTAGAGTTGCCTGCACGTGCCTCAAATCTGCACGTCATGACGACGGTGGGAAATATTGTGATGGAGAACGTGGCGCAGAGGTTTCGGCAACAAGTTGTCGGAACTTGCTTGTTACACAAAGGTAAAAACTCTCTCTGCTTGGGTATTTAAACTATGCACCTTAGACCAGGTAAATTACGATGGCTGCGCCCTCCCGCAATCATAAATTCCAAGCAATATCAACCGCCTAAGTGCCGCCCCTCAGGGCGGTTTCTTGCGTTGTCCCGGCGGGTCAACAATAGGTCAATACAACAACCGAAACTGCGCGTGACTACAGTGCCTTAGCAGTTAAGTCCGCACGCAACCGCGTGAAGACGGAGCACTCCGATGTTCCACATGGGACAAGCGGCAATTTCTCCAAGCGTTGTACCAACAGATGTCTTCGTCTTCCCAGGCACTGGTATCCATGAAAACCTTACCGACAAGACGGAAGGGCGTGCCTGCACCATGCCATATTGGAAGAAAGCCTACTGGATCACGACATGCTCGATACTGTCGCTCAAATTGAGGTGTTCCCGAGCAACCTGCAGATGCGGCAGGGCTGGGCGCAGAACGGTGCGGCTCATGACATGACGCTTCCCCTCAGGTTCACGCGCAGCTTCGTCAACGCGCGCAGATCGAGTTTTCTACCGTCCTGCCGGGAAATCGTGAAGCGCCAAGTCGCGAAGGGTGTTGGCTTGAAGAAATCCTCGGCGAAGCGCCCGGTCGTTGCGCTGTCGCCAGTGGGCATCGCCGCCATGTCCAGCGGGTTGTAAACGAAGGCGCGCATAAAGGGTTGGGTCACAAATCGCGCCGTGCCGCCCGCGGGCGTCTTGTCGAGGTAGGTGCCGTCTGTCTGGATGTCGATCCAGAGATCGCCGTCAGAGTGCACCCCGTCTGCATAGACCCGCACAGCGTCGAGCCGAACCCTGTACCAACGGTTGAACCGTGGGTGATCGGTTGGGATCGTTACATTGACGGAGCCATCAGCGCTTCGCATGATCGCCAACGCAGGGGGGCCGTCATCGCCGTCGGCCTGCGTCTCGCCCTTGGCTCTGGCATCGCCTTGCGCGACGACCATGTCTGGATCGTCGGCCGCACCGGCCGCCAAAGTCAAATCGACGTCTAGCCAGACATCCATCGGCCCTGGCGACCGGCCAAGTGCAATGCTGGTGACCCAGGTTCCCGTATGGGTCATCACCGCTTCGGAGAATGCGTCGACGCTGTCGGTGATCCGGGGCAGAACTGACCGGTCGATCGGACGCAGCGTGAAGTAGCTGGCCGCCCGCATGAAGGCTTCCATTGCCAGGTAGACGCTGCGCTTGCTGTCGAGCACACGCCCGAAGGCAAGTTGCCGCAACGCCGTATCGCGTGCCTGCGACTGCGAAAGATCGCGCAGGTAGCCATCGTAGATCCGCCGCGAGGCCTGCGCCGCCCGCTCGCGCAGGATCGCGTCCGCGAGGTCGTTGTTGGCCTTGGCGAGCGCGAGGCGCGTCTGGCTCATCGTGCGGCCATGCAGCACCAGCCGCCTGAGCGCCAGCCGGTAGGCACGTCCGCCGCCGAGCTTGTCCATCATGTCGCTGATCTTGTCGAACATCTCCTCAAGGCCCAGCTCGGTCTGCGCCCAGCCGTCTTCACCCCCGGTCACAACGTCGAGTCCGATGGGCGCTATCGCCCCGAAGGACGTCTTCACTTGGGCTGCGGCCTTGACGAGAAAGTCCTCGCTTTGCTGCTCAAGCTTCTTCGCCTTCTCCGCAATGTCGACGATGCGCATGATGCCGTCGTAGATGCCCTTTACATCCTTGCCAGCCGAGATCCCGGCCTTCTTGAGATCGGCAGCCCCCTTCTTGATCTTGTCTTGGCGCGATTTCTCCTTCTGCGCCGCTTCCTGGTCCGCTTTGCGTGTCTCGAAATACGAAATGACGTCTTCCTTGGCGTTCTCGGCCGTGTATTCCGGGGGATCGCCATCGTCGTTGTCTTCGAAAAGCCAACTGATATCGATGACGTCCTCGAACTTGTCACTTTTCGCTGCGCGCGTTGACAGGTCTACCGACATGCCTGCCAACATCTTGATATTGTCGATGACAGGGATGGCCGCGAGCGTTCCGCCCGAGGCGACAATCGTCCCGACTTGTTGAACCAAATCTACCACGCCGGTGAAAATCTCGATCGACGCCTTGATCGTCTCGTCGCGCTGCCAGTTCTTGATGCCGCGCTGGAAGTCCACCATCAGATCACTCAGATCGGTCTGGCATTCCAGAAGGTTCGCCGCCGCGATCTGGCGCGCTTTGCGCATCTGCTCGCAGGTTGCCTCGGTCTGCGCGCGTAGGTTTGCGGCGAGCTCGGCCTCGTTCTGCTTATCTGCGATAGTAATCGCCACCTGGTCGCGCCAGTGCTCGTCGGTCCTCGCCTTCTCGACCAGAGCGTCGTAGCGCTGCACGCGCTGGTGCAGCAGAGCAAGGCAGGCCTTGGATTTTTCGGCGTAGATCTCATGGTCAAGGTGCGGAACAAGAAGCGCGTCAGCACCGATGTCCATCAGCTGAATCAACGTCTTGTAAAGCGCGTGACAATCCGACGACAGCATGTGCGAGGTCGGGTGGCGAGCCGTCAGGGCCGCAACCCACATGACTTGGTCCGCCGCAAGGCGCGGCTCTTCGGTCGAGAGCAGACACGCGATCTGGAACGTCGTCGTCAGCAGTACTGCCAGCGGCTCTCCGGGCGCAAGAAAGTCGAGCGCAGCCGCCGAGGCGGCGACCTTTGTCGCGCGTTCTTCACCGCGTTCCATCACATAGGCAGTTGTGCTGCCGTCGGCGACAATATGCGTCTCGGCCTCGACAAGATCGCCGCCAGCGTCGAGACTGACGGTCGCAAGCGTCAGTGTGGCGGGCTCGCCCGTGGCGGCATCGACGATGCGTTGCGCCGCGATGATGGAAGACAGCTTGGTGCCGTCGCTCAGGTCTAAGGTCAGGTCGGCCTTGGCCCCGATCTCGATCACACGCGCAAAGATGAACGTCGGGCAGCGCAACGTCGGTGCCTTATCGAGGACCAGAACGTCGCAGCAGATCACAAGCATCGCCAGCTTGTCGGCGTCTTTAATGCTTGCGTCGATTTCGCTCCAACGCAGCAGCGGCGCGCGGAACTCTCCATAGTCCGGGTTGAGGTGCTGGTATTCAGGCAGGTGCCAACGCTGGATGGTCTTGGCGGAATAAAGCTCGGCCCAATTGTGTTTCATCGAAAGACTCTCTCCGCCTTGTGTGCTGGAAGGGGTGTGCGGGCCCGCGAGGGGCCCCACGCTTCAGCCGCCGAGCTTTTTGAACACCTCGGCAACGGTGGCGGTGCCGGGTGAGATGCTGACGTAGTTGTCAGTCATCAACTCGCTCAGGTCGGGCAGCATCGTCTGCCAGTTTTTCTCGACCTTGCGCAGGGCCACACCCAGCAAGCGCTTCGATTTCACCTCGTTCTCGCCATCGGGTGATTGTCTCGTGGTGTTCTCCAGGTATTTCGCCATCTCGGAGATATGCGACGCGATCCCCTTCCATGTCTCTTGAACCACGCCGCATTTAGCCGAGGCCGCCTCGGTATAGCTGATGACGTTCGTCAGGCCGTTTGAGCCTTGGCTAAAGACGCTGCGTGCCGCGAGAGCCTGTTTCAGATGCGCACCCTCCTTCTGGATCGAATCCTCCAGGTCTTCGATATCCTTCATCCGCTGGATCGCCTTGTCCGTGTAGATGCCCATCACGACGCCCGTTGCGATCAGGCCAAGGGGTGGCAGCACCCAGATGTAAGTGGGCGAGGTCGCTGCAGCTATTGTCGCCTCTGTATGCAGCCGCCGCGCCTCTTCCAGCATCTTGTGCTTGTAGGCGATAGAGCCCTCGGTGTTCGCGTCCGCCGCGAGGATACCGAGCGTCTCCTCGTTCGTGCTGCTGTCGCTGTCGAGGCTCGTGCGCGCGGTGTCGAGCTTTCCCAAGGCCTTGCCAAGCTCCGTCCGGAACGCATCCAGCGCAACTTTGACCTTGCCCGCCCTCGTGCTGGCGGAATTGGCGTCCTTTTGAAGATCTGTCAGCAGCTCTAGTGCTGTCTCGGTATCGCCGTCCTCGACCGAGTCGAGGATGATCTGCAGCAGCCCGTCCTCGCCTCCGGCGGTTGTCTCGGCATAGACCTTCAGGTCCATGCCAACCTGAATGACCTCGGAGAAGACGTTCTTGAGGAACGCTTCGCAGGCTTTCGAGATCAGCGAATTGCCGTCTTGCATTGGGGGCAGAAAATCGAACTTCAGAGCATCGGCACCCATGATCGCCTTGAAGTCCGTCTCTGACGTCGGCAGGCGGATACCCCAGTTCGCGTAGACCTGAAGAAAGTGCCAAGCTTGCCAAAGCTCTGACCGGTTTGATCCCTCGCGCCCAATGAGTGACATCAAGGGCTCGAACGGCTTGGTGAAGTCGATTGTTTCAATGCTGTCATCGGTCATGCTGGTTCCTTTCAGTTCAGGCTGGGCTACCTAAGTGATGGCGAGGGTCTGTACCCATCTCGACATCGCGTCCATCTTTGGACGTGCCCGCTCGAGGTGGATGTTCGCGACCTTCAGGTTTGACGTAGCCTCGGATTTCTCGATTTGCTGGTAGGCCGGAAGAAGCAGGGGGCCCAAGGCCACCAAGTCATTCTGGAACTGTGTCATTGTCTGGTCGACGGTCAGCACCCGTTCGACCCCATTGCGCAGCGCGACAAGCTCGGCCTTGTACACTCCAAGGAGTTCTCGATGCTGGCGTTGCGAGGCGGCCTCGCCCTTGTGGATCGCAATCGAAGTGTTGAGCTTGTTGAGATTGTCGCGGTTCTTGTCGACCTGGCCAAAGGTAAAGATCGCTTCCAGACCGTGCAGGATGTAATCGCCCGCGTTCAGTCTGGCGCTCGCCTCCTTCGCGGCCTTCGCGGCAGCCTCCATCCGCTCTTCAGAGGTTTGGATCGCGGCCGTCATCTCGCTGATCTGCTTGCCGTGTATCGCGATTTCGCGCTCAATCCTTCCAAAGACCTTGTTTCCGGCGACCTTGACGCTCATCGCCTGTTGCGTTGCATGCCGCGATTCCGCGACCGTGTCGCCGAGAAGCACGAGAAGCTGGCCGAGTGAGGCCTTCAGCATGTTGTCCCCGCCCATATCGCGCCACCTGGCGTCGATCCTGACAAGACTTTCCGATAGATTGTTGGCGAGGACGGCGAAAATTGACAGCGAAGCCAGCAGCTCAGACATGAAATTGGCAGGAAGCCCGGCGCGGACAACACCGCCGGAAGCAACCCAAGAGCGTAATTCGGAAACACCCTGAAACGGGCTGGATTCTGTCATATCTATGTCTTGTCTCATAATTCTGGGGCAAAGGCGGGTGTGAAAAGAGGCCTTGGAAATCTATCCTTCAAGTAACCCTAGGTAAAGTAAATTGCCATGTCTACAACTTTGACACAGCATTGGCTGGGGGCGGCACGCCCGAGAAAAGCGCCGACAGCGCCTGATACCCGTCCAGCGGCGGCAAAATGACCGCGTGCTGCGCCGGTTGGGCGATCACCGAATTACCCTCATGCGGTACGCGAAAGGCACTTGAATTTTGCGATACCCTCGGTCGCCCATCTTGGCCATTGCAAGCAGAAGCCCGCCTGCGCCGCTGTCGATCGGGGTCATGCCCAAGACGTGGAGTGGGAGAGCAAGCGGCGCGCGCCTAAAAGAGGTGGTTCGCGTGTTCTGCGCAGGGACTAGGCGTTTTCCAAGTGGTCCTGCCTTGGTTACGCCACTGCCGCATCATGCACTGGCGCTGTCCCACGCGATCACCCAAATTTGATCCAATCTTGATTGGTGCAGGTGCGAATTCCACGCGACAGTGAGAAAAGATTTGTGGCACGCACAGCACCCTGCTCGGCAATTCTGGACGGCGCATCGGGCATGTCGGACGGCAGATATGAGGCGTTCTGCTGCGGCAGAGATATGTGTGAAGCCGGTTAGCGGAAGGGCCCAGTATGATATCGAAATTGCGCAATCCATCATTTGTCTGGTTGTTTGCCCCCTTGTTGGCGCTGTCGTTGTTATGGCCCAACGACGCCCCAGCCCAGACCCCTGGCGCGCTTCCGGACTACGTGATCAAGGAATTCGGCAACCCGCCCAAGGTTCCGCTTGGTCCGCCCTCGAAAGCATTGCGGGCCGCGATGCAGATAGCCTTTGTCGACAGCTTCACGCAATCGTCGTGGAAAGAGGCACAGTCCGACGCTCTGATTGAGATCGTGCGATCCGACGACCCCCGCCTCGCATGGCTGATCAGCGACATGATGCGCTTCGTCACCAATGGCAGTTTGAACGTCACTCTCGCAGAAGCCGCAGCCGACTTGCTAAAGGTCGATCCGCCGGCCCAGAACCACTGGGAGGTCATCACAAACACTCTGATCGCCTGGGATATCCCGGCGCCACCGGGCTATCTGGAGATCAAGCGCACGATATTCACCGCTGCCGTGCCCGGCTGGGAGCGGATCTTTGTCGAGGGCGATATCGACTGGCGGATGGTGTCGTGGGGCGGCGTGTTGATCGACGACCGGGGCTTTGGGCAGACGGACGAGCCGTGTAACTGCATTCCCGCTGCCGACAACCCCAAGGTCAGCAGCGCCAAGGCCGCGACATGGCTCGACGATGATGACATCGTATTCGGGATCGAAGTGAATGGCGAAACCCGGGCCTATCCCCGGCGCATCATGGAAGTGCGCGAGATGGTCAACGACACGCTGGGCGGTCGCAATCTCGGTATTCCCTATTGCACCTTATGCGGTGCCGCACAGGCCTATTTCACCGATGGGCTGCCCGCCGGGATCGAGCGGCCGATCCTGCGCACTTCGGGGCTGCTCATCCGGTCGAACAAGGTGATGTACGATGTCCGGACATTCTCGATCTTCGACACTTTCCTCGGCCATGCCGTGACCGGACCCTTGGCGAAACGCGGCCTGAAATTGCAACAGGCCAGCGTGATCACCACCGACTGGGGGACATGGCGCGCCGCGCATCCCGAAACAACGGTGCTGGTCGAGGAACTGGCGCTGGGCCGGGATTTCGATTTCCGAAACGGTCGTGATGCAAACGGCCCGATCTTTCCCGTGGGCGATGTCGACCCGCGCCTTCCGGTTCATGAGGATATCATCGGCGTGATCGCGGCCTCTGGAACGCCGGTGGCGTTCCAGCGCAGCGCAGCCATGATCGCGCTGAAACGGGGCGAAAAGATCGAGTTCGAGAATGTCCGCCTCGTGCTTACGGCGGGCGGCATTCGCGCGGTCGATGCGCGCGGGGCCGATCAAGGCAGTCATCAGGCCTTTTGGTTTGCCTGGTCACAATTCCATCCCGGTACAGCCCTCTGGTCTGGCTGAAGCCGAAGCCGGGATGTCCGAGCGACAGTTTGCCTAGCCGTAAATGGCGCTGTTGATGCACCCGATGTCAGGCTCGCAGATCACATCTTTGGTCATCCGACTTATGAACCCAAAAGACGCCACCGCGCCAGTGTCGCGGTGGCCAGAAACTTGGCCGTCCAACTGCAGAGAATGTGGACGGATGGCACCGCGTTCTAGGTGTAACGGTCGGCGCTCAAGGATACTTTGTCAGACTGCCGTCAGCCACGCCGTCTAACCACGGCAGTCACATTTCGCTATCACTCTGTTGGAAGTGCTCTACTTTCCATTCAAACCCCGTTCGCCCTGGCTCTACTCTGAAAGCTGTCCCCGGATGCGCGTCCTGCTTGTCGAAGACCACCCCCCTTTGGCCGAGGCCGTTTGTGATGCGCTGCGACGGTCGGGTTTTGCCGTGGATCATGCCGCGACAGCGGCGGATGCGCGCGAATTATCGGGTCTCTCGGATTATGGCTTGGTGCTGCTGGATCTGGGTCTGCCTGATGGCGACGGGCTGCGCCTGCTGCCGACCCTGCGGCAAGGGGGGCGGGTGCCGGTCATCGTGTTGACCGCGCGTGACCAGTTGGCCGACCGGCTGGCAGGGCTGGATGGCGGCGCAGATGATTATGTGGTGAAGCCGGTGGAGATGCCCGAGCTTGTCGCGCGCGCCCGCGCAGTATTGCGCCGCCCGGGCGATAGGTCAGACACCACTCTACGATTGGGCGCGCTTGCGCTGGATACTGCTGCACGTAGCGTCAGCGTGAATGATGCACCGATCATACTTGGGCGTCGCGAGCTGGGTGTACTGGAACACTTGATGCGCAACGCGGGCCGCGTCGCGTCGCGGAGGGTTCTGGAAGAGGCAATCTACACGATCGACGACGAGGTCACACCCAACGCACTGGAAGCAGCCGTGTCGCGCCTGCGCCGCGCGCTCGAAGCGGCGGGCTGCCCGGTGCCAATTGTGAACGTGCGAGGTGTCGGCTGGATGCTGCCGCGCGAGGGCAGTGAATGACACGGCCGAACCGTCCGCTGGCACAGGTGCTGATACGGCGTCTGGTACTGATCACGATCATCATCGTTGTCCTGAACATGATCGTGGTCGGGGCCTACTATGGCTCCGACCGCGCCGAGTTGGAGGCCGAAGTCGTCGCGGACGTGACTGAACGTTTAGGGGCAGGCTTGGAGGATAGCGGCTTG